>SXGQ01466873.1_pt1 | contig 71633 bp, 73 predicted proteins | sample 3178371 | NCBI WGS metagenome assembly SXGQ01 (sample SAMN11356859, study PRJNA531348) | freshwater metagenome | isolation source: freshwater sample F1-20 | place: China: Fuxian Lake, Yuxi | collected 2017-12-25 | reverse complement strand
ATAAACACCAAGGTCGTCTGCGACTTGGAAATCGCCGCCGTCAACTTGCGAAGCGCTTGAGACATGAGCCGGGCTTGCAGCCCCATGTGAGCATCGCCCATTTCGCCTTCAATCTCGGCTCGCGGCACGAGAGCTGCAACCGAGTCCACCACGATCACATCGATTGCTCCGCTGCGGACGAGCGTCTCGGCAATTTCCAACGCCTGTTCGCCGGTATCAGGCTGCGACACAAGCAGGTCATCCACCTGCACGCCTAGCTTCTTGGCATAGCCCAAATCCAGCGCATGCTCCGCATCGATAAAGGCGGCGGTGCCGCCAGCCTTCTGCGCCTCTGCAATGACGTGGAGGGTCAAGGTCGTCTTGCCCGACGACTCGGGACCAAAAATCTCGATCACTCGGCCGCGGGGAAGCCCGCCGACGCCCAGGGCAATATCGAGTCCGAGCGATCCGGTCGAAATCGCCGGAATATCCACCGGAGCATCGGCCCCCCCCAGCTTCATAATGGCCCCCTTCCCATATTGTTTTTCAATTTGGGACAGGGCCAGCTCAAGCGCGCGCTTCTTATCGTCTTTTTCAGCCATAGGTGCTCCTCTTGTGTATGGAGAGATCGGGACATTATACCCAAATTGAGCGAGGGAAACCTAGCGGGGAATCGCTCGATAATACGGGGCAACTAGAGGGCACCTCCGCATGTGCACGCGATTTCCTTGACGGACAACAGGGAGCGCGCTACGCATCGACCATGCTTGAGCGCGCGTGCTTATACCCTCAGCCAGAAACCGACGGCCCTGACCATCGACGATCAGCAGCCCCTCGCCCGAGAGGGACTAAGGCCGATGACGGACAAGGCCATCGACACAAAATGATCGATTCTTGCTATGCTTCAATGCCGCAGCCCGCGCTCAGCTCTGGCCGCTGCCTTCATGACCTGTGATGGACAATGAAAATTTACGCACACAACGACCCGGACTCCTTGCGTACTCGATCTCACCCCTGGATCGACAGCGACTCAAGCCCCACCCATCGGTATTATAATTTTCGCACAAGCCCGGAACTCATCCGATCATCGCTTGAAGATATGCAGAAGTGGAGCCGCTACCCCGCGACCGAGACCTTCTATCGGCTTCTGGAATGGCTCAATGGAGCAGAATCGGTCTTTGAGTCCAATGACTCGGCCTTTAGCGGCGCGGCGGCCAACACCAGCAAGCAATCCTCCCAGCGCCGGCACAGATCGGCTGGTTGACCAACGCCGCAGCCCATGCCTTAGGACGAATCGATCCGGACTTCGAATCGGGCGCTATCGGCGCCACGATCCTACCGGTCCGATTCATCACTCTGCCTGGGCCGGCGGCTCGGCAAGATGGCCAACAGCTGATGTTGTCATTTTGGGCTTGGGGAGAAAACGAACCTGAAGTAATGGCAAACCTGGATCGCACCTTTACGAATATCACGGCTGTCCTTCGAAGACTATCCGATGCAATCCGCCACCCACCGCCCGCGACCGTATCGAACAATTAACCCCGCAGCCGCACGGCCTCATCCATGTCGCCCAGGAACTTAAAGGTCGGATGAATGGCAGCAGGCTACGCCCAGAAGATGCGCACGCCTCGTCTCGGCTCCGGCTCAATTCGACGTTTCAATTCCTGTTGGAGGAGGGCTAGTTTGACGAGGAGGTCGTGAGACCATTCCCCAGCAAGGAAAGCCCGGATCACGTCCACTCCGGAGCAAGCAGCCAGCGGCGCAAGAGATCCAGGGCTGCTTGCGAGGACCGTTGCTTGATGACAGCCCGATCGCCGTGGAATCGAAACTCTTTCGTCAGCGGCTGGCCGGTTCCCCCATCCAACCCGATATAGACCAGCCCGACCGGCTTGGCCTCGGTCCCGCCGCCCGGCCCGGCAATACCGGTGACACTGAGCCCCACCGATACCTTGGCTCGCTCACGAATGCCGCAGGCCATCACCGCTGCGACCTCTCGGCTCACCGCTCCTTGCCTGGCAATGAGATCAGCTGGCACACCTAGCAGCTCCGTCTTCGCCCGATTGCTGTAGCAGACGACGCCACGGTCCAGATACGCGGATGAGCCAACGACTTGAGTGAGGCGATGGCCGATCAAGCCGCCAGTACAGGATTCCGCCAACGCGATGGTCAGCCCTCGTTTGACCAATTCTCGCCCGACGACCTCTTCCATCTGATCGCGCCCCTCGGCGAAAATCCACTCGCTAAGCCGTGAGCGGACTCCCTCCGCCAGCTTTTCGAGCAGATCACGCTGCGTCCCCCGAGCCGGTTGATTCCCCTTCGTGGTCAGCGAAACGAGCACCGCCAGGGGCGAGACGAGCAGCCCTAAATCGACCGGCGCACCCTTCGGAACGAGGCCTCGTAACTTGGCATCCACATCCGCCTCCGCCAGGCCGAACGTATGAAACAGCTGACGAACGATCGGCGATCGTGGAGGTAAGCCTGACGATGCAGCGGCCGCGCGCAACAGAGGCAGGACCTCCTGCAGCATCATCGCTTCCATTTCCCTCGGCACACCCGGCAAGGCAACAATCATGGCCTTCTTCCAGGTCAAGCAAAATCCCGGCGCAGAGCCGACCGGATTATTCAACACGGTGGCGCCGGAGGGAATCAAGGCCTGACGTACCTGCGCGACATTCGCGGTGCGGCCCCATTGCGCGAGCCGGGCCGTCATCCCTTCCAGCGCTGCCTTGCGGCGGCTGAGCCTATGCCTCGTTGCGGCAGCCACCCCCTCGCGCGTGCAATCGTCCACCGTCGGGCCAAGCCCGCCTGTCATGATGATCACCTTCGCCCGCGTCGCGGCTGTGTGAATGGCCGTGACGATATCCTGCCTCGCATCCCCGACCACCGACTTAAACCGCACGGCGATCCCAAGCTTGCCGAGTTCGTCTGCGAGGAAAATCGAATTGGAATCGGATCGGCCCCCGGTCAAGAGCTCGCTACCGATCGCGATGATTTCTGCGTCAAGCTGGTTCATCTGGTCTTCCTGGTTGATCTGGTCTATTCAGTTGGTCTGGTTCAACGAAAGAAGTGCGACCGACCGAACAGGCCACAGGGATAAAACACACTATGGATTTCTTCAGCCTCCCGTTAGGGACATCGATCGCACGGGCCGGCAGAGGCAGGAGCCAACTCAGCGCAACCACGCTCCCGAACAGCACAATGCTCCTCAAGCCATGGACCGGTGCACCGAACAGGCACGTCAGTACCAGATCACTTTTCACCTGTCAACGAACGGCCCCCGCGTGCTTCAGCCGGTTGACAATGGCGAAGGCGAAGTGATATGGAGACTGGTTGCTACTTTGCGTGCCTGTTCAAGAAGTTATACGGAGGATCTCGATGCCAACTCCTGAACAAAACCCATCAGCCCAAGCGCCCGTCCCGGCGCCGAAGCGTCAATATGTGAACTTCGCCTTCTATAAGATCGATCCAGCTTGGCGGCGCCTTCCCGAAAGCGAACGCACCAAAGGCAAGCAGGAATTCCTGAATGCGGTCGAAGAATATGCAGGCCGGGTGCTCGTGGTGGCCTATTCTTCCGTCGGGATCAGAGGCGATTGCGACATCATGCTCTGGCGAATCAGCTACGAGCTGGAACTCTTCCAGAGCATGACTACCAAGATCCTGGCCTCAGGTTTGGGCCAGTACCTGTCCACGCCCTACTCCTATATTGCGATCACCAAACGCTCCGTCTACGTGGATCACCATACTCACGAGAATCAAGAGAGCAAGCGGTTGACCGTCGTGCCGGGAAAAGCCAAGTACATTTTTGTTTACCCGTTCCTCAAGACGCGCGAATGGTTCCTCCTCACCAAGGCGGCGCGGCAGGGCATGATGGACGAGCACATCGAAGTCGGCCATCGCTTCCCCTCGGTGAAGCTGAACACGACCTACTCGTTCGGGTTGGATGACCAGGAGTGGGTCGTGGCATTTGAAAGCGATAAGCCGGAAGACTTCCTGGACCTCGTGATGGCGCTCCGCGAAACCGAAGGCTCGCGCTACACGCTGCGTGACACGCCGATTTTCACCTGCATTCGGAAAACTCTCAAGGAAACCCTCGACACCCTCGGCGGCTAACGCCACGGCGAAGAGATGGATTGAGCAGGGCCTTCGGTCGCACGATCGAAGGCCCTGTTTCGTTGAAAAGACTATCCCGGCAGGATGCTTAAAACGGCCGCTCATGGTCGGTGAAACGTGAACGGCAACACGTGAAATGTTTCGGGTGGAAGCTCGTGGCAGTGCTTCGTTTCACCGTTCACCTTTCAGGCTTGTACGAACGAAACCGGAGGCCTTTTTCGCCTCCGCGCAAAGGATTCGCCGCTTTGACAGCCGAATCACCCGTATGATACCTCTAGTGGTACGAGGCGGATATCAAGAACCAGGCGCCTCGACATTCGCTATGACTGATAATAATGCACTCTACGCGATCCGCTTTCCCGACGGATCGTTGAGCCTATACATCGACGAAGACTACGCACTTGAACGAGGGGTCGACCCTGCCACCCTCACACGCGTGGAAATCCCACGGGACATGTTCGTCAATGGGAGCATTCAAGAGATCCGTGAATATGTCGCCCTCTATCTCGAATCGCACCATGCCGGGACCTCATAGGGGCTCCAAATGACCACCACCGCTTCGCCGACCTCCATCTTGACCGCTCCCATGATCCGATCCGTCATTGATGCCATGCCGATACAAGGCAGGATCATGTTGCGGCTGATCCTGCTCCAGCACTTTGACGTGACGGACGAGGAAATCCTTTACATGGTGGCCGACCAACCGGATCCCCGCGCCGTCACTGGCACTAAGCGCCTCCACGACATCATCACCAAAGAATCGATCAAGGCCGTCACGGATCGGCGCGATCAATACCGTCGCCAGGCGCGACTCAAGCGGGAGCGGACCTGGCTGCAATGCGAATTGCTGCAGCGGCTCCTACGCCTGCGTGAAGGGCTCGCCGAGCGGGCCCGCATCCTCCTGACCGAGCGTTTTGCCCTCTCCCCAGAAACCCTCGACTCCTTCGAATCCTCAGCCAGAACCGTACTGCCCAGACCGGCCATCCGCCTGCTGGAGCAACGGTGGGAAGACAATGAGGTCACGGCTGAAGACTATCAGCAGCAACGGCTCAGCATCGAATACCAAACCCAGCTCCGCATGGCCGAGAAATATCGCAAACGGCTTAACCTGGCCGAGCGGGAGCGGCAGACCGCAATCTATGCGCCGCTGCAAGACCACGAAATAGGACATGTATGGGGCATCCCCGCCGGCAGTCTGGCGGCGCGGAAAGTCAAATACCTCACACAATATCTGCAGGCGCTTCAGGAAAAGTTACAGGCCAGTTCTCCAGGCCTCGCCGCCTCGACCGCGCCCTTGGACTTGTGGAAGGAAACCTTCACGGTACTCGCGGAGGAACCAGTCGAACGATCGCTTTCGATCTACGACGGGCTCGAAAAAACCGAGTCCGCGCTCATCGACAAGCTGACCTTGATGGTCTGGGGCAACCTGGCAGAGGAAAGCGAGGTCAAATTCTGGACGTCGCTCGTCTTCGGCGCTAGCTCCAATGCCATGCATTCGGAAATCACCAGGAACCTGTTCGGGCTGCAGCGGCTCACCACGATCCTCAACGACATGGATACCTCCATCGACGCCTTGGACGAAGAATTACTGAAGAGAACTGTGCCGAGGCAGAAGCTCGAAGCAGGCGCGCTGGACGGTCCGGCTGAACCGGCGGTGAAGGAGTTGAGTGAAATGCAGGCGCAAATCCTCAGCAGCATGAGAGGGGAAGACGCGACCGGCAGAGCCTCAGACAAGTGGTAGCACTACTTATCTGATTGCGCTTTGCTCCCGGTGACGTATAATAGGCCCACATCATGGCGAACCTATCGAGCATGCAGCCACCCATTCGACGGTCCCAGCTCTCACGCCTTCGAAGCCTTGCCCTGTCTCTTTTCGTTCTCATCGTGTTACCGGTCTCCACTCACGCATCCGGGCTCTTGGAAATCACCGAGCTCCTCTCTCACCCGGAGCAATACGACCGCCAGGAAGTGGTCGTCACAGGCCAAGTCACCAACGTCCAACTCGCGACGAACCGGCAAGGCCAGCCTGCCTATGGATTTTTGTTGAAAGATGCCGCCGGCACCCTGAAAATCATCAGCCTCGGACAGGTTGAAGTCCGGGAAGGCGACCAGGTCATCGTGGAAGGCATCTTCGCGCGCCTTCGCCAGGCAGGACGGACGATCATCTACAACGAAATCAAAGCCCTCTCGATCAAGCCTCTGCACCGGCTCAATCCTGACTTAGTCGGGTAACGCTTCTCCGAAAAACAATTTATCGTTCAGCGCTCACTGTTCAGCGCTTGTCGCCTCCGACGAGGCGTATTCCTCGTGACTGCGGGGTGGTCCCGTCATCGTATCCTGCACGACGCGCGCAAGCCTTGCATCGCGACGGGCTTCATCACCTGCGCGGCAATCGCAGCAAGCGACGGAGCCGGCATACCGATGACGCCACTCGCCGGACACATCGATCGGCGCGCCAGAGAACAGCCTTGCGCACGGGGACTTAACGGCGCGGGGGAAACTTCAAAAACCAACGCAGCAACGCATCCTGCATGCGATGAGGCGGGAACCGGGCCAGGAGCGCGCGGAACTTGGCATCAGCGCCGACCAGGTAATGGGCCTTAGGGCGCCGGGCCGTCAAGGCATGCGCCACTGCCTGAGCCACGGCATCGGGAGAAATTGCCCGCTGCGCGGCCTCGTTGATCGCCCGGCGAACGCAGGCGAGATGTTCAGCATAGAGCGGCAACGATTCATGTTCTGTCGTCGCCTGGAGCAGATTGGCGGCCTTGGTCGATTTCTCCCAAATTGGCGTGGCAATTGCGCCTGGCTCGACGATCGACACCTCGATCCCCCAGGTATCCAGCTCCAGGCGCAGCGCCGTCGTCATCGCCTCCAGCGCAAACTTGGACATCGAATAGGAGCCGAGAAACGGCATGGTCGTCCGTCCCGCGATCGACCCCATATTTACGATCCGCCCCCTCCCCATGCGCACGAGGGGTAAAAAGGCCTGCGTCACCGCCACCGCTCCGATCACGTTCACCTCAAATTGCTTCCGCAACTCGGGGATCGGCAAGACCTCCAAGGGGCCGGCCACGGCGATGCCGGCATTATTCACGAGGCCGGCTATCCCCTCCTCTCCCACGGCCTCCTTGACCAAGGCAGCGGCCTCTGCGATCGAGACCTCATCCGTCACATCGAGCAGCACTGGCAGCAGCCGCTGACTCCCACGAGCTTTGAGTGCTGCGCCATCCGCTCGCCTACGTACCCCGACAAACACCCGGAACCCCATGGCATCGAGATGCAGGGCGCACGCTGCGCCAATCCCGGTTGACGCTCCGGTAATAACCACGCTCTGTCGCAGCAAGGCAGACGCCATCAACACCTCAATTCACACACTATACCGGCACGATTGTACCGCGCTAACATAATTAAATATAACAAATTTATCAATAATTTATGTCGATAACCTCTACCTATATGCATCGTTTCGGCAAGTGGCGCAGACAGGCGATCAAACCGCTGGCCACGCATGTCGCCTACCCCTCGGCCTCCACGATTGACGCGTCCCGTCCCTCCGATCTCGCGAGCAAGCCAACCGCGACAAACCGCTCGTCGACTGCCCCAAGCAGATGCCGTCGGAGCTCATCGCGGAACGGAGCCAGGCTCTCCCCGTCCAGGTACCGGTCGACTGTTCCTGGCAACCGCCGCCTCCAAGCCTGTGCCGTTCGGCGCGCGCCATCCGCAGCAGACCCGCCCCGCACCAGGATGGCGCGCACTTGATCCTCGAAGAATCCCACATGTACTTCTTCATCCTTCAAAATCGAAATTAGATCCGCCCGCACTTCGATCAGCAACTTGGCAAACTCCAATCCCAACGCCTCGTATCCGTAGAGATGCACGGCCAGGGCCCACCATTGGGTGGGGACACGAGGCAACACTGTCTTGCGATGTGAACGAACGCCCAACAGCTGTTCGAACTGCTTGAGATGCTGGGCCTCCTCCTCCTCATGCCGACGTAAAAACTGCAGCACCCCGGGCGGCACAGCCTGCGCTTGCGCCGAGCGCACCGCCCACAAGGCCATGGCTTCCGCCTTGAGGAATCGTTCGAGGAGGGCTCGTTCACAGGTGGAGGGAAGCGGATGGATCATGGCCCTAGTCTACCAGAGCCATGAGTGGGGCGCTAACCCGCACACCAAGGGCATCTCCGACGTCAGCACGATGCCACATAAAAGGGAACGATGCGCACAACGTGCACGGTGGTGGCGGTGGCCCGGAAGATATATTAGTTTGGCCAGAAAATTCGTGGTCCATTGCGAGCGACGCACGCTGACCCAAGCGCGCGAATGTGAAAACATACGCTTGCCCACGCGCTAGGATAAGTGCTTTCATGTGCCTGCGGCACCATCTGCCCACGAAAAGGAGGCGTAGGATCTATGCACAAGCTGAGGAAGTATCTGGTCGTGGCGGTGATTAGTCTCGTATCGGCAGGAGAGGCGCTGGCCATTGAAGAGCCCGCGTTTCACCTTATCGCGCAATTCAACGACATTGAAATTCGTCAATATCTACCATTGATTGTTGCTGAAACAATTGTTGTGGGAGATATGGCTACGGCATCAAACGCCGGATTTCGGCTGATTGCCAATTACATTTTCGGCAATAATAAATCGGTTGATGGGGTTGCGGATCAACCTTCGCAGAAGATTGCGATGACTGCACCCGTAACGGTGGAACGAGTCAACCTGACCGAACAATGGCGCGTGCAGTTTGTTATGCCACGCGCGTACACGATGAGCCGATTGCCTCACCCCGTCAATGAGGCGGTTATTTTACGGGAAGTACCGGAGAAGCGGTATGCAGTGCTGGTATTCGACTGGTTCGCGGGTGAAGAGAAAGCTGAGGAGAAGGCGAGGGAACTTTTAGCTTGGATCGCATCAAAGAACCTTCATGCTATCGCTCCTTTTCAGCTCGCACGGTATAACCCACCGTGGACATTGCCTTTTTTCCGTCGAAATGAAATTCTCATCGAGATTGAGTGACGCGTTTAGGGTAGTCATCGGACTAGTAGGTTTACGCACAACAGGCGGGAGGGCTGGCCACACGTCGTTGCAAGATTAGCCCACGGCACTTCGCCTTGTTGAAGTATTTGGTGGCGGTGTCCCGGATTGAACGGGAGACCCGCGGCTTATGAGTCCGCTGCTCTACCAACTGAGCTACACCGCCAGAAGAGATTCTCCGTACACGGGCATAGAATACAGGAATGATCTGGAAAGTGTCTACAGCCCGGTAGCAGTCATTTTGCCAGGTTCCGTTAGCCGCAACATCCGCCTAAAAAGACCTGCCGTTGCTGAGACGCGGTCCAGCAACGTTCACAGAGTTCGACGGTTGAATGGGTCATTCCATCAACGCACGCGAGTCGTTGAGTGACGATCGACCCACAGTCCGCACAGGCGCCGCCCACTAATCGCTCCACCCTACGATCGTGATTCAACATGCGGCACCATCTTTGTATTCGGACGAACCTGGCGATTGCAGACGGCGGACATAAACGCCTGCCCACCCTTCGGGTTCACCAAGGCCCGCCACAACCGGGCCGGAAGCCGATCCGCCTTGGGCCGGCCCAGCGTCCATTGCACTTCGCGTAATTGTCCGTTTAAGAAATTCACCGTTTGCTCCAAATTAACCAGCCGTTCCGTCTCACAGAGTCTTCCTCCTGTATGCATCGCTGCGCCCTCCCCTCATGAATTAGACCGGACAATGCCGAATCACGCCGATCAGAATGCCTTCGATATGAAAAGTATCGGACGGAGTCACGATAATCGGCTGCATCGCCTGATTCGCCGGATGCAGCTCGATATGTGAATCTTTCTTGAAGTAGGTCTTGATCGTGGCCTCCTGATTCACTAATGCCACGACGGTTTGCCCGTTTTGCGCCGTCGCCTGCTTTCTCACCACCACAAGATCGCCTGGGAGGATGCCCTCGTCCTTCATCGATTCCCCTTTGACGCGGAGCGCGAACGTGCTACCACCTCGTAACATGCTCGGGGGCACATCGATGAGTTCGGACTGGGGAACTGGTTCGATCGGTGAACCAGCGGCCACCATGCCCGCCATAGGAATTCCCGAGGCGCCACCTACCTGATCCAGCGCAATTTGCACCATTCCGGGAATACGGCGCATACCGGCCTCATATCGAGCAATAGATACGCGGGTCGTCCGCAAAGTATCCGCCAGCTGCTGCTGGGTCAACCCACGCTGTTCGCGAATATGCTTCAGATCAGTTGGCTTCATAATGTAACCAATGGTTACATATATCGCGATGCGCTGTCAAGCCCCATACCCAAGGCTTATGGACTCAATCAAAAAATCCCCGCCACTGTAGGAGATCTGTGCATAACAGGTCAGGAATGTCTCTGCCAGCGCGGTGGTTCGCAGCCAGAGATGATGAAACACTCATGTCCACTATGTTTTGTTGTTTTTCGCTGATATTTAAGTGAGGACCACTATATCTAGGGGGTCACCCTCATCATCAAACAATGCCTATTTTTAAGGCAAAGACGTGTTTCAAGTGAATAGCTATGCGGGATTGTGCGAGCGGGCAATCTTATGAACAGACTTATCCCCAGAAGCTGGGGAAGATGATTTTGTCCACTGCACCGTGACCGGACGGCCTAAATTGCACAAATACGTTCACCTCCTATTCCGATTCAAACAACTGAACGAGACACCAGGTGCACAGATCCGGCCTTAATCGCCGCGATGACGGGGGCGCCTGGCGCCAGACGCAACTCCTCAATAGCCCCCCGCGTGATCACCGCCGTAAGCGGAAAGCCGCAGTCAATCTTCACCTGCACCATCACGCCCCGGGGATCGATGGCGTCCACCCGCCCCACAAGATGGTTCCTGGCGCTGGTCATACCGCTCCCCGCCTGTTCCAGCACCACATCTTCGGCACGGATACAGACATAGACCGATGGGCCGATCTCGTCCACCACCAGGGCCTTCATGGCTATACCGTTGACCTGAACCGTAGCCAGCCCATGTGCAGAGTCGCTGACCTGCCCCTGCACGACCGTCTCGACTCCCACAATCTGCGCTACTGATTCATTGGCCGGTCGAGAAAATACCTCCTGAGGAACGCCAACCTGCAGTATCGTGCCCTCACTCATGACGGCAATGCGATCACCCAGCGTCAGGGCTTCCGTCCAATCATGGGTGACGACGACGGTCGGGATTTTCAACCTGGTGAGCAAGGCGCGGAGCTCGCTACAGAGCGCACCTCGAGTCGGAGCATCCAAGGCCGACAATGGCTCATCCAATAGCAATAGCTGCGGCTGGCGGGCAATCGCGCGAGCCAACGCTACGCGCTGCTGCTGGCCGCCAGACAACTGGCGGGGCTTCGACTGCTCCAATCCCTGGAGTTGCAGCAAGGCCAGCGCCTCGCTCACCCGCCTGCGCCGCTCAGCCTGCGGCAAGTCACTCAGCCCATACTCGATATTGCTCGTCACGGTATGGGTTGGAAACAGGGCATAGTCCTGCGGCATATAGCCAAGGTGGCGCGCTTGCGGCGGCACAACCTGACGGCGCGCGGCATCGACCCAGAGATCCTGCCCAAACCGGATCGTCCCCTCCTCCGGCTGTTCGAGTCCAGCCAAGCAACGGAGGACCGTCGTTTTACCTGAACCAGAGGGACCAAACAGGATCAGAACCAATGGAGGATCGAGCGGAAGCTCTAGCTGCACGGAGACCGTGAGCCCACGGGGGAATGTTTTCCGGCAGTCAAGGCTTAGCGTTGCGGCCATACTGCCCAGACCTTTCGGTTCATCGCGTAAACACAAAGCAACACCAGATAGGAGACCACGAGAAGAAAGAATGCCGTCTTTGCGGCCCCTGCATAATTGAGCACCTGCACCTCATCGTAAATATCGATTGAGACCGTCCGCGTTTCCCCTTCAATGTTGCCCCCAACCATCAGCACGACGCCGAACTCACCTAACGTATGGGCAAAGCTCAAGACGACGCCGGTGATAACTCCGGTGATCGAGAGCGGCAGAATGAGCTTGAAAAAAGTCTGAAGCTTCGACGCCCCTAAGGTCCAAGAGGCTTCAATCAGACGCCGATCCACTTGATCGAACGCCGCCGCGAACGGCTGAACCGCAAACGGCAGACTATAGAGGATCGAGGCAAACAGCAGCCCTTCAAAGGTAAACGGCAGCGCATGGCCTACAAGATCCGCATAGAATCGACCGACTGGGCTGTGCGGGCCGATCGCGACCAAAATATAAAAACCCAACACAGTCGGCGGCAGCACCAGCGGAAGCGCGACGATGGACTCGACAAGAAACTTCCAGCGCCAGCGAGAAAAGCTCAGCCAATAGGCAATCCCTACCCCGATGCCCAGCAATAAGAGCGAGGTCAGGGCTGCGAGCTTGACGGTGACTCCGATGGCAATCCAATTCATCTGATCGTTACCGTTTGTCCGGAACCACGAAACCATAGCGCGTCATGATGGCCCGACCCTCCGTACTTTGGAGAAACGACAGGAAGGCCTGTGCTTCGACTGGATGCGAGGCTCCAGCTAGCAGGGCGGCCCCTTGCACCAAGGGAGGATGGGCCTCAGCAGGAATTTCCTTGTAGCGCCCGGCTGCTTGCATCGGCGGCGCCAGGGCCAAGGATAAGGCGATGATTCCAATATCCGCCGCGCCAGACTCCACGAACTGCGACGCTTGCGAGACATTCTCGCCCAGCACCAGCCTGTCTTTGGCGCGATCGTAGAGCAGGGCGTGCTCCATCGCCGCCACCGCCGCTCTGCCATACGGAGCATGTTTGGGATTGGCAATGGCAATTTTCTTCACAGTCGGATCGAGCAACACCTCTAAGCCTCGCTGTTCGATCGGCAAGGCCGATAACGTGGGCACCCACAGGACGATGCGCCCGACTGCATAGATATAGAGAGACGACGCCACCGCATGGCCACTCTCGACCAGTTTGTGCGGGTAGCGGCTATCCGCCGAAAAATAGAGATCGTAGGGCGCGCCGTTCTGGATCTGCGAGAAGAAATTCCCGGATGAACCAAGCGACAACTTCACATGGGTGCCCGTGGTCTGTTCAAACAGAGCCGTGATTTCCTTAAACGCAAAGCTCAAGTCCGACGCCGCAGCCACAGTGATCTCGCGGGCCGCTCCAGCCGAGGACGGATCGATCCACGCCAACAAAACTATGAGCAAAAGCGAACGAACCAGCTGTTTCATCGCAGGCCTCAGAAGAATATTTGATATTGGAGCCGAATCGCATTTTCAATCAAGGTCCCGCCACGCGCATCCAGCGGCACCGTGCCGAACTCGGTCGGCAAGGGCGTACTCCGGGCGATGGCATAGCCCCCAGTCCCCATGGCGGTATTAGAATATTGCACCGTAATCGTCTGATCGTAATTTCCGTTCACATAGTAGGTAAGGGCCACATTCGCTTCTTTCACGAGATCGTCGGCCGCATTGGTATCTGGATCCCAGTAGGCATAGCGAGCGGCCAGCTCCAACTTTTTCGGCACCAGAAAATAACCGGACTGCCCGTACCAGCCCTGCGCATGACCCAGCAAAGCGGACGCCACTGATGTGCACGCGGTATTCATACAAGGAACTCCCTTATTATGGCGCGTCACATTTTTGAAATAGTATTCCGTTTGAAAGGAGAACCCCCGATACTTCAGCACATAGTCCAGGGCCCAGGTCGAGTAATCGACGACGCCCCAGCCAAGCTGTCTGCCATTCCCGAAGGCGGCCAACTGCCGCCGATAGTTCAGGTTCCCCAAGTCGATCCCGATAAAAGCGTTATTGGAACTGGTATTGATGCTGGGATTGTAGGCATAGCCTCCGGCAATTGCCATTTGTGGGGTCTCGGAATAGACGAGGTCCCCTTCGCCATAGCCTGGTCGCCCCATGATGTTCCACATGAGCCGGCCTGCGAACATCAGCTTGCTGAGATCCATCCGGAGGTTAGAATTGATGTTTCGCTGAGCGGTATGACAACCCGCCACACTGACGCCAGCGGGGCAACCTTCCGTCGGCTGCTCGCTAGTAAAGGACCCCAGCCGATTGAAGTTCGGCCCGGCTCCGTTGAAGACCCCCAGGTAGTAGTTTACCGGGTAGAGCTCGTCGTCGTTCATCAGCGTAAGTCCGATATCCCGCCGATCGAGCCCGCTGCCAGTAAAGGCATCCATCACAAGCGCCCGCTCGGCGAACTGCATCGACGCCGTCGAGTTGATCTGGGCGCGATTGAAATAGACCTTATACTGGCCGAACTGGACGTTGAGGGCCGGCACATGGGTGCTGGTGAAGAACCAATCGAACAGTTGGAGTGAGCCGGGCGACTGCGCGTTCTCGGCCGTTTCACTGCGGAGCTGGATATAGTATTTAAAATCAGGATTGAAAAGATGCCCCATGAAATACAGCCGCGCGCGGCGGAGATTGAACTGAGTGGACTCGTTGTCCGACCGGCTGGCCCGATAGTCCCCGAAGACGCCGAGCAATTCTGGAAAATTCTTCGCATCGCCCGGGTTCCGCCAGGCATCATTGCGAACACGACTCGTCATGCGGCCCATGAACCGGGCGCGGATTTTGAGCAGGAAGGCGTTGTCGCTCAGCGAGATATTAAAGCCACGATCATACCAGAGCCTGTAACTCGGCTGGAGGAGATAGGCTCTCCGCTCGGACTCCTGCGCCACACGATTGAATTCCTCTTGGCTGATCGTCCCCTGCTTCACCGCCCGTTCGAGCAGCAGCTGGGTGGCAGGATCCATGCTTTCGACAAACACATACTTGCCGTCTTTCTCCACCAATCGGCCTGACTCCGCCGCCCACAAGGCAGACCCCCAGACCAGGGACACCATCATGACGGCACAGAGACGCAACAGGCTGCTCATCGTGCCGTTCCTCCCGTCGGCACGATGGCGGACTTGAGGAACGCACGATAGTCTAACCCTCGAGCCGTGCCCGACCGATCGGCCCCCCAATAACGTCCTGGCTCAAAATACAGAAGGAAGGAGTCGGGCAAGGGCGGCGGCGTGGGAAAATTGTAATCGTACTGGTCAGACTTTTTGAGGGGAGCCTGCGCATGAACCTGTTCCACGGTGACATACCAATAGGGCTCCCGAACCGCCACCCAGCCGACCGTGACATCGCGACTCGCCGCAGAGTTCAGCCCGGGCGCGCGCAGTTCAAACCGCACCCGCTCATCCGGCCCGGCCAGGCGTAGGGCCCGACTCAACGCAGGTGCCAAGAGGCGGATCTCATCCTCCCGAAACAGGGGCTTCGGCGGATTATCTTCTGCATACCACCGAAGGGGCAGAGCCCGCTGGGGACGGACCGAAAATCCCCGGAGGATGGCGGCCGCATCGGCCGCAGTCAGCTGAACCGGATGGGCATAGCCGGCCGGTGCGACTTCCTGCTGAAGCGTCACCAGCAAACGCTCCTGCTCCTCGACCGCCATCGTATCGTACGGCAGCCTGGCACAACCGGCTGCCAGAGCCAGGATGACAAAGGCACCGAACATGGCGAGCCACTTATTCACGGGCGAAAGCCTCCTGGGGAATGCCATAGCCCAACTGTTTCAAGAGCGCCTGAGCCGGCAGCGTATACACGAACGAGAGAAAATCTCTGCAGAGCATGCGATCGGGGCAGCTTCGTACCATGGCCATTGAATAGATGCGCGGATGATGGTGGGCTTCCGGCGCCACCGCTGCCACGCGAACATGTTCTTGCTCCTGTAGGGCATCGGGCCCGAACAAAATCCCCATATCGGCGTCGCCTCTCAACACGCGATCCAAGACGCCACGGGCATCGCCCGCGACCGCTCGACGATCAGCCACGGCCACGGCAATCCCCAACGATTCCAAGCAGGCAGCCGTCTCCAGCCCCAGCTCGGTGACCAGAGGATCTGCCACGGCAATTCGCCAGCGAGAGTCCAGCGCCAACGAGGCAAATGAGGTCGGAGCATCCACGAGCGATTCCGGAACCACGAGCACAAGTTGGCGCGTGGCATAGGGAGTCCTGGTCTCCGACCACACATACTGTTTCTGCGCAAGCCTCGTGACTAACTCGTCGTCGCCAGGCGCGACAAGATGGATTGGACGCGCCTCGGCGGCCAGCACTCCCCTGTTCTCCACTTGCGCAATGGTCCGTCTCAAATCGAATCCCCGTTCGAATGCGAGCTCCACCGACACAGCCGGATGTATCGCCTCGAATGCGTGCGCCAGACCCTCAAGCGGGACCTGGACGGAAGGGGAAGCCAGGATTAACAGCGATTCAGCCCGGCTCACAACAGGGCTCACCAATAAGAAAATCAAAAAAAAGAACGGCCACACATCCTGCTGCCTGCGCATCGCCAGCCTCATGCTAATGAATGGACCATTCCCGTACTCGTGGTGTCATAGCCCCCGAGCGCGTCGATCTCCGCGCGGAAGGAACGGCTGACAATGGTGTCGAACAGGTGGGCCAATGTCGGATGGGACTTCAGATAGGCTTTAGGAACCACGAGATCGTATCTGGCGGCTTGCAGCGCGACAAAATCGAGGCCGAAGAGTTGCGCGGCGGATCGGATCCCGACCCCAACGTCGGCTTGGTGGCTGGCAATAGCTCGGGCCACTTCGAAATGGGACGGCACCGTATGCTCATACCCGCGCACCTGAGCCGAGTCGATCCCCGCTGCCCGCAGCCTCTGATCAAGCATGAGCCTGGCGCCCGCCCCCTCTTCGCGATTCACGAGGGTCACAAGCGGATCTGCCACATCAGCGATCGTGCGGATAGATTTGGGATTGCCTGGCTGGACAAGAAACCCTTCCTCCCAGGTTGCAAACGTCACAACGTCGTAGTGCACACTCTTCAGCGCCCGTCTTAGAAAGGGCAGGTTCGATTCCCCGGTAGTCGGGTCGAAGAGATGCAGCCCGGCAACATGCACCTCGCCCTGCTGCAAGGCCCGCAACGCCGCCATACTCCCCATAGTCCAACCGACAATGGAAGTCTGGCCCTGCCCCTGCCGCAAATGCGCGCCGGCGAGAAAGATCGCGGGATCGCAGCCTGCGACGAAAATTTCCTGTTCGACTGCCTGACGGCTACGCGACAACGTCACGCTCACCGTGGCGCCGGACTTCTGGCCCTGCACATCCGTGGCATACCCATCGGCCGGCACACTATAGGACAGGACCTCGCCCAGCTCCGTGACGGGCCGCACGATCAGATGAGCCCCGACCCTCGCGACCTTCACACGCACCGTTGAAATCTTCTCATCCCGGCGAGGCAAATGACCGACCAGTCTCCCTCCAATGACTTCCTGCGCCTCTGCCAAGCTGAAGAGATCTTCCACGCGACAGCCCAGGGCCGCCGCCAGCCGAAGCGCAACCGCCGTCGTGGGTAAATAGAGATGCGATTCGATGGCAGATATGGCCTGCCGAGTGATTCCAGATTTTCCGGCAAGCTGATCCTGGGAAAAACTGTGAGCGAGGCGGAGATCTTTCAAATGATTCTGAAAATGTTCGACGGATTCCGCTTTATGTGCCTGTCCCATGCCAAACGTTTAGCATTTATAATTGCTAATAGCAATAATAAAATGCTTCTGCGCTTAAACTATTGATTAATTTCAGTCGCGAGCGCGGACACGAGCAGAAAAATTGTGATGCGATAAACCCCTGACATACCACTCTGGCGGTCGCTACGGGCCTGTGGTACCGTTGGCCAAGCGGCGCATCCTGTAGAATGAGGGATCCTCTTCTCGTGAACAGCGCCAGAGGGAAACGAAGGAAGCAGCTATGAAACGGCCGGTATCAACAGGAGAACAGCAGGCCCAGAAACGGTTCGGCACTAGCACCCGCGCTGCGTCGTTTTACCCCAAACAGATGCTGGATCATCTGAACCCCGCGATGCAGCAGTTCATCGCGCGGCAGGACATGGCCTTCATCGCCACCGCGGACGCCAACGGCTCATGCGATTGTTCCTTTCGAGCCGGCGCGCCGGGATTCGTACAGATCCTGGATAAAAAAACGCTCGCCTACCCGGAATACCGTGGCAATGGCGTCCTCGCCAGTGTAGGCAATCTCCTGGAGAACCCGCAGATCGGCATGATCTTTCTGGATTACTTCCAGAGCACGGTTGGCTTGCACGTCAACGGCAAGGCGCGCGTGTTTTCCCCTGATGAGATCACGAGCCTCCCCCATCTACCGGAGAGCATGGTCGAGGCAACCAAGCTGAAAAAAGGCCGCCGCCCGGAAGCCTGGATCCTGATCGACGTGGAAGAAGCTTATATCCACTGTTCCAAACATGTCCCACTTCTCAAGCGGCTGGACAAGCAGATTGATTGGGGCAGCGACAACGACAACAGCAAGGGCGGAAACTACTTCAAAACCAAGCCGGCCCCCAAGGCCTGACGTCAATCCCGCCCATCGGCAACAAGCCTTATCGATAACCCGCGGCACCCCACGCGGCCAGTCCTCCTGACTCATTGCTTTTCCGGCTGCCGCTCCTGCATGCTACTCACCTCTGCACCACGCAACTGAACCTACGCAAGGAGTCCCCATGGCCGGTGACGAACACGCACGACGTATCGATGTCTTGGCAATTGGATTATTCGGGCTGGCGGTCGGCGCTCTCACCCTGGGCACGGCGCAGCTGGGCCTAATTCCCGAGCGAGATCATATCGGCACCCTCGTTATCGCCCTCGCCTTCGGCGGCATCGTGCAAATCCTGGCGGGCATTACCGACATCCGCTACCACGAGCAACTTGGCGGCACCGCGCTCACCATGTACGGATTCTTCTGGGCCACCGTCTGCACCGTCAAGCTGGTCAGCGCGAGCAATAACTCGCAGCTCGACATGGTGCTGTTCGCGCCGATCAATCTCGTGTATTTTTTCTTTTCGGCGGCGATGGTCTACCTGACGGCCTACCGGAATACGACACTCTGCGCCCTGCACATCGTCATTACGGGAACGTTCCTGCTCACCTTCATGGCGCGCCTGGGTCAAATCAGTGAATTACTGCCAGGCATCTTCCATGTCCTCCTAGGATGCATGGCCTTCTATCATGCCATTGCCAGCCTGACCGTTGCCTTTACCGGCCATGCCTTGCTGCCTCTGGGGCCGCCGCTCCTGTCCCATCGAGCGGATAAGCCGCGCAGCTAAGACCGGTCGTCCCGGCGCGCTGGCTGAAACTGGTTGAGTACCTGGCACCATCCTCTCTTTCTAGGACCGATCGTTCCAAAAGCACAGCGCGACGAGCCTGAGCGCGCAATGTTGCGCGGCTTGCTTTTCATTATGGTGTGCTGAGGGTGTGGCGTACGGAATGAATCTATCCACTGCCGGCACGAACGAGCTGGCAGCGAGCTTACTGCAACCGCCCCGCGTATCTATCAGATCTATTGCGGCACCGCTCCCTAGATCTCCGATGAGTACTCCGTTACACTTCGTCCAGAGGAGAAACCGATGCGGGAGGAACGGATCATCAATTACTATACGCTCCTGGAACTTTTGCCCACCGCCACGGACGCGGAAATCAAAAAAGCCTGGCATGAACAGGTCCAGGTCTGGCATCCGGATCGCTTTGGCCATGCCCCGGCCCTGCACAAGAAAGCGGAAACCCGGACACAACTGCTGAACCAGGCCTATCAAACCCTCAGCGACTCGGCGGCACGGGCCAGCTACGATGCCAAAACGCAACCCACGGCGTCTCAGAAGCCGGCCGCACGACCGGCCCCCACCGCGAATCCCTCGCCCGGCACCTATTCGAGCACCCCGCCCCGCGCGCAGCAGAACGCGCAAGCCAGCCACGGGCCTCGCGGCCCGCAATCGCTCATCATGCTACTCTCCCAGCAAAACCAGCCCAAAGCCATGGTACCGGCTATTCACCTCTACGTCGACCCGCGCGAGCACCAGCCCTACGACTTTCATGGATTCGTGCGCATTGCCGGAACGATGCGCGAAACATTGCCAGTCAAGGGCTATGCCATTGCGGAAGTCCCCGAGCTCGTGTGTATCAAACGCATCAGCGTCGAAGACCTCTATACGGTCTTTTCAAATCCCTCGTACAACCGCCTGCCCTTTCTCCAGGAACTCGAACAGGTCCTCGCCTTCCCTTCGCGCTTCCTCGTCATCGAAGGTACGCTCCAGCATCGCAAGGCTGGCGGGCGTCTCAACCAGTACCACAAAATTGGGCTGATCGATTTTCTGGACTCGCTCACGGCGAGATATGGCATCCAGGTTATTTATGCGGACACGCGCGACGAGGCCGAAGAACGCATCGCCAACCTTGCCGCGCTGCACTATGCCTATTACTTTGCCGAGCAACAGGGACTCGGGCGCTGTTTAAAGGAGGGAGATGTCTAGAAACGGATGAGAGAGCCCATGCCGATGGCATATGGCCGCGAGTAAAGACAAGACAAACAGGATTTCCGTTGTTCGGCGATAAGCCATTCGCTACCCGCTCTTCGGCCCCACACTAAACCCCAGCTGACGCCAGGCCTCATAGACCACGACCGCGACGGCATTGGACAGATTGAGGCTCCGGTTTCCAGGAACCATGGGGATTCGAATGCATTGCGGCCCTGTCGCCAGCGCCAGAATCTCTGGCGGCAACCCGCGGCTCTCAGGCCCGAACACAAAGGCATCGCCGGCAACATACTCGACCAAATCATGCCGTTGCGTGCCTTTGGTCGAAATGGCAAAGAGGCGGCGATCCTTGAATCGGTCGGCGCATTCGGCCCAGCTTTCATACACCGTGATCGTGGCGAATTCGTGATAGTCCAGTCCCGCTCGCAGTAACTGCTTGTCCTCCAGCGTAAACCCCAAAGGCTTCACCAGATGCAGCCTGGCCCCGGTATTGGCGCAGAGCCGGATAATGTTGCCGGTGTTCTGCGGGATTTCAGGCTGGTACAGAATGACGTCGAACATGAGATGTGCAGTGTACCATGGACGCGACAGTCCATTTCATTATCGCCCGGCTTCTTGGTATAGTAGCAAGTGACCTCACAACGTTGCCCGCGCACATGCAACACACTGCCGTCCGACCACAAGGCCGTCCCCTCGCCAGGCTCCTGAGCCTGGCATGTGCGGCAACGTTGACGATGGGAGCTCTCGCATCGGCGGAGATCCCACAGACTCATCCGGAAACGGCCCTGGCAGAGCGGGCGAAAGCCCTCTGGGAGAGCGGCGCGCTGCAGCCAGCCATCGAGATCCTCGACCAGGGAATTCACGACTACCCACCCGCGCTGACGCTCTACAAATTACGCGGTGATATTCTGGCCACAGCCCGAGACCCTCAAGCGGCAGTGGCGGCCTATGACCTGGCGCTGGCCGGAAACCCGGCTGCGTTGGATATCCGATGGGCCAAGTGGAGCGTGCTGACTCGGTGGGGTCAGGAAGACGAATCCATCGCCGAGCTCCAACGCATGGCCCAAATCGATATTCGAAATCCCTTGATCCATTTACGGCTCGCGCAAGAACTCCGAAAGCTCGATCGCCTGGAAAAATCGCTCGCGTTCTATGCGGCAGCCGTCGAACTCGTTCCGGATATGCTCGGCTGGCGATTATCATTGGCCCGAGCGAGATTTGACCTCCTCAACTACCAAGGCGCGGAAGCTGCCGTGCAATATGTGCTGCACCAGCTGCCGCCCGACTCTCCACTGGAGCTCCCTGCCAAGAATCTGCTTTCGCAAATCCGCGGCACCTCCATCGATCGCGGCCGGCGTTTCGACCCGGTCCTCTCGCGCGACATGACCGCGGCGCAGCGAAAGGAATGGGCCGCCATTCGCGCAGAGGCCTGGCGACTCTTCTCAATTGGTCACTACCAGGAGGCCGAACCGATCTATCGACGGCTGCTGGCGCTCAACCCCAACGACCCCCTTGCCAATCACCAATTAGGGCTGACCCTCATGCAGCTAAGCCGGTGCAAGGAGGCCCTGACGGTCTTCGGCAAGATATCTGACCTGAATCCCAGCGACGAAGACTATGCGGATACGGTCTTTCGAATGGGCCAATGTCTCGTCGACCTAAAACAGTGGGAAGAGGCCTTCGTGCATTTCCACATCCTCTATGAGGCGGCGGTCGAATTTGAAACACAGAATAAGAACACCCAGCTCCCGCCGGACACTAGGATGCTCGACAAACAGAAGATCGCCCGATGGCTCGAGAAGGTACGGCCCCATGTTCCAGAATTCGCGCGCCTGACAGATGAAGCGGCGAACTCAGTCCCATCCAGCACTCCCGCCTCTGCCTCAGCCCTTGCGGAGGAAGACCTGTTCGCGAAGGCTCTGGCGCAGCTGAAACCTCAGAACCCCCTAGACCAACAGGCCTCGCTTATGGGCCGGGATGCCGACTTCAGCTGGTTTCGATTTGTCATCCCCGCTGGAAAAGTCGTGCGGGACGATTTCCCCACCGGAGCCCATGAGTTTATTCCTCTCTACCCAGGGGATAGCTTCCCCCCTTCGCAGAAAGAGATCTACCTGGTCTTCAGACTGGTGTCGTCCTCGTACGATGCGGTCCCCCTTACAGCACACTGTTCGCCTGAGACATCAGGGGGCACGGGAGCGCCACGCGCCATCGCACAGGACCACGTCATGACAACCATGAACGACCAGTCCGGCTATTTCCTGCTCGCCCCTCCTGCCACTGGATGGGCCACAGGTCTCTACCGCTGTGGCTTGTTCGCAGGAGAGCAGGCGTCCAGCGATACTCTTGTGGATGAAGTCCGGTTCCGGATCGTGGCGCCAGCCGGATCGCAGTAACCACAGAGCACCCTCTCGGGTAGCAGATAAGTGGGCGGCGAGGGTGGGTAGGGATCGGAGGCGCGCTCCGCGAGTACAGAAACCCTACCACCTGCCTCGCCAGCCCTCCCCTCCCTCATACTCTTAGATCTGCCTCTAGGCGCCCAAAGGGCTGCGCCCTGCTGAAACGGCGCTGATCCCATGATCGGTTTGCCGCGCTACATTCCCCCCTTCCTCGAAAGTTAACAATTCTTTAACAATCGCGCCATCTAGTCGTTGCATCAATCCTTGATCGTGCACTCGTGCGATGACACGATTGACTACAAGGCAACAGAGATGAGGAAGTGCGTCACGGCCGACAACACAAGGAGGGTCACCGGTGCCCACCACGATACGTCTGAATCGTGCCATTTCTATAGCTGCGGAACCAACGGTTATGTGGTAAAAGTAGAGAACTTCGCTGGGCTTATTCACTGTACCGGCGACCTCTGCCGCTCCTGGCTCACACGGAACCGCCCGCGCATGGTTGAAACAGCATGCTAACCCGCGCATCTCTCAAGAACCCCTATGCCGTCTTTGCCCTCTGCATGATCCTGCTCGTCCTCGGCACCGTGTCGTACCAAAAGATGCGGGTGGACATTTTCCCCGAGATCAAGATTCCGACCATCCTCGTGACGACCTTCTACCGGGGCTTAAGCCCCACCGAGATGGAGGGGGCGATTACGCTCAAGATGGAGCAGCGGTTCGTCGAAGCGAGCTACGTTGAACATATTGAATCGCAGTCGCTGGCCGGAATGAGCTACATCAAAGTCTTCTTCCAGCCTGAATACAGCATCGATTCGGCCCAATCCGAGCTGACCAGCTTGGCTTACAGCATCATTCGCCTCCTCCCGCCCGGCGTCTATCCTCCTTCCGTCTATAAGTTCGGCGTGGCAAGCCTGCCGGTGGGGCTCCTCTCGGTCAGCAGCGACACGCTGGGTGCGAAAGAAATCCGCGATTTGGCCTATTTCACCTTGCGCCAGCAGATCGCCAGCATCCCCGGCATTTCCTTCGGCACCCCGCTGGGCGGCAAGGTCCGGCAGATCACGGTTTTCCTCGACCAGCAACAAATGGTCGCGCGCGACGTGTCCCCCTCGGACGTCGTCAAAGCCATTAACACCCAGAGCGCCATCATCCCGGCCGGCGATGTCAAGATCGGCGACCTGGACTTCTACGTCTATTCGAACAGCCTCATCGAGGCGGTCGAGAAGATCAACGATATCCCGATCAAAATCGTGAACGGCACGCCGATCTTCGTGCGCGACATCGGCACGGCATCGGACAGCGCGGCCATTCAAACGTCGATCGTGCGGGTGAATGGGCGCGAGGCCACCTATCTCCCCATCACCAGGCAGGAGGGGGCCAATACGCTGGAAGTAACAGACGGGATCCGCGCAAAACTCTCGAAGCTGACGGAGATTCCCGCCGGTACGACGGTGAAGTTCATCTATGACCAGTCGCTCTATATCCGACAGGCCATTGCCAATCTGCAAAAAGAAGGGCTCATGGGCGCGGTGCTGGCCGGCCTGATGATTTATCTCTTCCTCGGAAGCTTCAAAGCCTCGCTGGTCGTCGGATTGGCGATTCCCCTCTCGCTCACGGCTGCGCTCGGCGCGCTCTATTTGACCGGCCAGAGCGTGAACATCATGACGCTCGGCGGGTTGGCGCTCGTAATCGGCACCCTGCTGGATAACAACATCGTCGTGCAGGAAAACCTACATCGCCATTTGGCGATGGGCAAAGACGGCTGCTCCGCCGCCGAAGACAGCGCGACCGAACTGACGTTGCCGATCCTGGTCGCCACGATCTGCATCCTGATCGTGTACCTCCCCATCATGTTCTTCACCGGGATCATCAAATTCCTCTTCTTGCCGCTCGCCATGACCGTGGTCTTTGCCATGCTGGCCGACTATGCCGTCTCGATGTCCGTGACGCCGGTACTCCTCGCCAGTTTTTACCAGAAGGCCCATAGCGGCGACAGCGCAAAGGCGGGCTCAGCCTCCAGCGGCTGGTTCCGCTATGTCCTAGCCATCTATCTCCCGCTCTTGCGGACCAGCCTGCGCCTCAACCCGGTTGTGATCGGCCTGGCCCTCCTGGCCCTCATGGGCACAGTCCTCATCCTGGCGCCACTGCTGCACCAGGAATTTTTCCCGCGCGTCGACGCAGGCAATTTCACGATACATATCTCAGCGCCGGAAGGGTCGCGGATTGAAAAGACGATAGCGATTGTGGCGCAGGTCGAACAGCTGGTGCAGGAGACCATCCCGAAACAGGATCTGGAAGAAGTCATTTCCAACACCGGGATGTATTTCGGCGATGCGGCTCGTTTCGCCCCCAACACCGGCAGCCACACAGCCTTTGTGCTGGTCAACCTCGTAACGGGCCACCAAGGGGGCACGGACGACTACATCACGCAGCTACGGGCCAAACTGCACAACTCCCTGCCCGGCGTCGAACTCGCCTTCCAGACCGGCGGCATCATCAGCGACGTCCTGAACTTCGGGCTGCGCGCGCCGATCGACATTCAGATAAAAGGGCCGACCCTCGACATCATCCGGTCTGTGGCGGAAGAAATTCAGCAGAAGGTCGCGCAGGTCCCAAACACGGTCGATGTGCGGATCAAACAGGGCAAGAACTATCCGGAGATCCACATCGACGTGGACCGAACCAAAGCCGCCTATTACGGCATTACGCAGGAACGCGTCATCGTGGATGTGATCACCGGCATCAGCTCGAACATTGCCTTGAGCCCCAACTTCTGGCTCGATCCCAAGACCGGCAACGGGTACTACTTGCTGGCCCAATATCCGGAACAGTCGCTGACCAATACCGAAGACCTGCTCAACACCCCGATCATCGGCGCCCGCACACAGCTGCGCCCCGCCTCCTCCCTGACCTCGAGCGCAACGAGCGGCTCGGCCCAGGCGCTCCAAAACACCCCCTTCGCCGGACAGCCGATGGGTTTGGCCAGCGGCCTCTATGCGTCAGGAGACGAGCGGCGCGGGCCGCCAGTCCTCCTCCGGGATGTGGCCGCCCTCTCCTTCAAGACCGGCCCAGATTCCGTGGATCACTACGATCTCTCTCGGATGATCGACGTGCTCATTACGCCAGTTGGCAACGATCTGAGCCACGTCGCCAAAGACATTGAAACCGTCCTGGCCACTATCCAGCTCCCGAAGGACGTGACCTTGCAGCTTCGCGGCGAAGTGGCCAACATGCGGGCCGCCATCGGCAACTTTGCCCTTGCCCTGCCCCTGGCCATGCTCTTGATCTATCTCGTGATGGTCGGACTCTTCCGGTCCTTGATTGATCCCTTGATTATCCTGGTGGCGGTGCCGCTCGGCTTGATCGGCACCGTCCTCTTGCTGCACCTGACCAATACCTCAGTCAACGTGGAATCCATGATCGGAACCCTCATGATGATGGGCATCGTGGTCTCGAACAGCATTCTCCTGGTGGACTCGGCGAACCGCAGGGTGCGAGCCGGCGCCACTGCGGAAGAAGCCGTCTTCCAAGCTGGCGCCAGCCGCGTCCGACCGATTTTGATGACAGCCCTCGCAACGATTCTAGGCTTGCTCCCGCTCGCGCTGGGCTTCGGCGAAGGGAATGAAACGATGGTCCCCTTGGCCCGCGCCGTCGTCGGAGGCCTAGCCGTCTCCACCATCATGACCCTGCTCGTCGTGCCGGTGCTGCATAGCCTGGTTCTGACGAGTCGTGTGCATGTGGCCTCCGCCCCCACACCTCAAGAGACCTCTGAGGAGATTTGATGGACGATCTCGACGAACGGACCCCACTTTCGCCATCCGCGCCGCGCCGCTGGCTCATCCCAACTCTAGCGGCGATGACGGCGCTGTCCATCGGAGGCTATCTCTCCCTTCACGGCACCGGGGAACAAACGACGGCCCTGCCAGGCGACAGCCATCTCGCGCCCTCGCCGGACGCTCCGAAACCTGGCCCACAAGGCGATAGCCAGCCGGTGGATGCGCAGGTCACGAAACCGACGAGACGAGAGCTAGTCTATACCGTCACTCTTCCAGGGAATATCTCGCCACTCTATCAAACGACGCTCTACGCAAAAGTGTCCGGCTATTTGAAATGGATCGGTCCGGATAAAGGCGATTCGGTCAAGAAGGATCAGATCCTGGCCATCATCGATGCACCGGAAGTGGACGAACAGTTCCATCAAGCCCTGGCCGACTACCACATCAAGAAGCTGACGCTCGAACGGCTGGCCAAAGTTTGGAAGGAATCCCCGGATGTCATCGCCAAACACGATGTCGATGTCGTGGAGGCCGCAGCCCAGGGGGCGAAACATCTCGTGGAACAGCGGATGGCCTTGCGCGACTATACGAAGGTGCGCGCGCCCTATGCAGGGGTCATCACGGCCCGTTTTGCCGATCCCGGGGCGCTGATTCAGATCGCTACGGCCTCGTCAGCCGGAGCGATTCCGCTCTTCACCATCATGGATCTGGATACCGTGCGCGTCTACACGAACGTGTCGCAGGATGACTCCTTGTGGGTGGTGCCTGGCAAAACCAAGGCTACCATGATCGTCAAGGGACTCGACGGACGATCCTTCACCAGCACCGTCACTCGTTCGACTCTCGCGCTTGATCCGTCGACGCGAAGCCTCCTCGTCGAGATCGATCTCCCGAACAAGGACCATGCGCTTCGCCCCGGTACCTATGTCGAAGTCTCGCTCGGGCTGCGGGAGATTCCCAACGCGCTTGTGTTGCCGCCGCAAGCCATCATCAGCGGGCCGAAAGGTAAGTCTGTGTTTATCGTCGAAGGCGGCCGCGCAAAATCTGTGCCGGTGCAAACCGGCATCAGCGACGGGCGCTGGATGGAAGTTACCGACGGACTCTCTGGCGACGAACAGGTCGTCGTCGTCGGCAAGCGCAGACTGGTGGAAGGCGCCCAAGTCACTCCCGCGCCGTTCAATCTTCCGGAGGCCAAGCCGGCGCAGCAGAAGTTGGAACGGCGGTCGCCGGGAAGCAACCAGGGCGTTCCTCCAGCCTCCGCCAACAAGTAGACGATGTCGGACCGTTTCACGCCCATTATCAGGAGAACGACCATGACACCTCTTACGACTCGATTCCTCGTCGCGGCAGGTCTCGCGCTCGTCACACTCGGCGCGCTCGATCCTCACGCAGGACTTGCACAGCCGGCACAGGACGCGCCGCCAGCCCTCCTGCAAGGCAGCTTCCTGGCCCTACAACAGGCCGTCGATGCAGGGCTCAAGAACCATCCGCTCATGCAAGAGGGGGACGCCAACCTCAAAATCAACGAAGCGCGAACCGAGCAAACCCGCTCACTCTACTACCCACAAGTCTCCGCCAATATCGATGCGGCCAACGGGGCAGCTAGGATCAACCCGCGCTTCGTCACGCCAGCTGGCGGCCTCTTGCAGCCCAACATGAGCGCCTACTCGACCGGAATCTTGGCGAGCCAGCGGCTCTACGACTTCGGCTACACACAGAATATGGTCCAGGCGTCGGAACTATCGCAACGGGCCTCCACCCAGGATGTCGCCGCGCGCCGCGCCCTCATCGTCGTCAATATCCAACGGGCCTACCTCAACAGTTTAAAACGGCGCAAGCTAGTGCAGATTGCCGAGGAGACCGTGCGTGAACGGGGGCTCATCACCGGCCAGATCGAAACCCTCTACCGCCAGCAATTGAAATCGAAGCTCGACTTCGACCTCGCGCGGCTGGAATTGGTCAATGCGCAATCGCTCCTGGTGAAGAGCCGGAACGACCTCAAATCCAGCTTTGCCGACATCAATCGCGCGATGGGTATCGTCGGCGCGGCAGACTATGTGCTGGAGGAGGTCTCAGTGGAGGTGCGGGTACCGCGCGAACTCCCCTCGTTGATTGCCGACAGTTTGACCCATCCAGAACTGCAGCGGGCCAGAGAACAGAGCGCCGCGGCAGAAGCCAAGCTCCGGGCTATGAAGAAACAGTACCTCCCGACGATTTCCGCCATCGCCAGCGGCGGCCAATACGACACCTTCGACACCAGCCGGAACGTCACGACCGGTGGCTGGTGGGCCGGCGGCGCCTCGGTCTCCATGCCGATCTTCACGGGGTTCATGATCGAGAACCAGGTGAGGGAAGCAAGCGCGCAACAGGTGGCAGCCCAGTCCGTCAGCCTCAGCATCGAACAGGCCCTGACGCAACAGGTCACGAACGCCTATCTCGACACCCTCACCTTCGCGCAACAGATCACGCTGAGCGACGAGCAGGTGAAGACGTCACTGGAAGCGCTGCACCTCGCGAAGCAGCGCTATAAGCTCGGGCTCGGCACAGTGGTGGAGGTGACGCAGTCGGAAGTCGCCACGACGGGGGCGCAAACAAGGCTGGCGGAAGCGCAATACGATTACAAGATCGCGGAAGTCACCCTCGCCTATGCAGCAGGAAGACGGAGCCAGCTAGAGATCGATTCAACGCTGCACTAGCAAGGCGATCGGTCCGGAATTCATCTTCGTCAGGTCGATGACAAGCTCGTCTCTGGTGTTGGCCAGCACTGTATCCAGAAAACCATGGTGCTGCTCGACGACCGCCTCGTTCGGATGAAAGAAAATATCGAACCCCTTCGCAGCCGTCGCTCGCAGGGGATAGCGCCGATCGTAGATTATCCCATAGGTTGGAATACCGTACAGCACCTGCCAGTTCCCCAGCGTGAAATGCAGCTCCTTGCCGTGAAGATACAAACCGCCTGATGTAATGATGCGCTTCACGGAGGTTTTCGGCTGGCTGAGATAAAAGGTCACCCGCTCGTCCGGTTGGGCCTCGGCCAGGGCCGCGACAACCTGCCGAGACACCAGGACCAGCTCTTCAGGACGAAATGCCGGCTCCAGCGGCGCCTCGCCTTGCAGCCATATCTGCAACCAAATCCGATGTTCTCTGACCGAGATGCCGTCGAGGATGTGAGCCAGATCCTCGACAGACATCATAGTCGGGTGCGCATGAGCGCTGGGCGGCCACTCAGGCAAAACCGTTTGATCCCATTCCAGCCTGACGTAATTGACTGGGTCCTCATAGACCGCGCGGTAGGGCACCATAGGAATACCGCAGCCAACAGCCAGAGCGGCGAAAAAAACAGTCAAAATGCAAAATGAAAAACGAATGCTGCCAGTGGAAGGCTTCATTTTGAATTTTCCATTTTACATTGCAACGATCAGCTCTCGCTGATCGCGACAGTCATCTCGACTCGTTCAAACGGATTATCTCGGCCGTCACGCTTCATGGCGACAACCTTATCCACGACGTCCATTCCGCTGACCACTTCGCCGAACGCCGTGTACTGCCAATCGAGAAAGTTCGCATCCGCAACGCAAATGAAAAACTGCGAGCCTGCGCTGTCCGGCTCAGTCGAGCGGGCCATGGACATGACGCCACGCTTGTGCGGCTGGCTGTTGAACTCGGCCTTGATCTGATAGCCAGGCCCCCCCATGCCGTGCGACGCGCGATCGGGATTCTTACTGTTGGGATCGCCGCCCTGAATCATGAAGCCGGGGATGACCCGATGAAAGGTCGTGCCTTGATAGAAGCCCTCTTGAGCCAGCTTCGTAAAGTTCTTCACATGGCCCGGCGCCACATCATGAAAAAATCGCAATACGACCTCGCCCAGCTGGGCCCCCTTGCTGCTGATCGTAATCGTGGCTCGCGTGTTTTCGGTCGGCTCTGACATCGTCCTCTACCCTTTCTTGGTTAACGCAAACTAAAGGGAGCCGGAGACTCCTCTCCCTCAAGACCCTGATTAATGGAGCGCCATGTCTGTCCGTCGTCATCGCTGCGGAAGGCCCCTTCGCTCGTCCCGGCGTACAGCAGCCCGGCGCCCGACTCGATCAGTACTTGGACCGACATGCTCGTCAATCCCTTGTTGAGCGGCACCCACTGTTTCCCTTTATCCACCGTTTTAAAAATACCGTGGCCCGTCGCCACGAAGAGACCTCGGCTATTGAAAAGGATCCCGCGAATCGAATCGTTCGGCAAAGCCCGACTGATAGAGCGCCAGGTCACCCCCGCATCGACACTGCGAAAGACTCCCCCGTCGAAGGTCCCGGCATAGAGACTCCCTTCTGGATCGATCGTCAGCACGCGAATAAAGTTCTCGACCATGCCTTCATGGTCTTTCAGTCCCTGCTGCTGGCGCACCCACCCAGTCGACTGCGCTTTGAACCGCAAGATGCCTTTCCCGGAGGTGCCGGCAAAGAGTGTTCCGTCGGAGGAGAGGGCCAAGGCATGAACTAGAATATCGCTCAAACCGGTGGCGACCATCGACCAACGGTCGTTGGCCGCGCTCAGCCGATATACCCCGTCGGCTGTTCCTGCGTACAACACCTCCCCCGCTGCCAGCAAGGATTTGATTTCAAGATGCTTGAGCCCGCTGTTGATTGCCTGCCAGCTCGTTCCGCGATCGCGCGAGCGAAAGACTCCGCCACGGAAGGTGCCGACATAGATTGTTCCGTCCTTCCCCGTGGTCAAGGTCAGAATGAAAGGGTCCGTCACGCCCTGGCCTGATCTCGTCCAAGTCGCGCCGCGATCCTCGCTGCTAAAGAGACCATGGCCAAACGAACCCGCATAGATCAGGTTGTTGCCCACAGACGTGAGAGCCTGAATGCTGGTCAACTTCTGCTCAGACTCGCCTTGCGGCGGGGCTGGCGCAGCTAATCCTGCCACAGCGCTGCTCATCCACAGCCAGACAACGACCAAACCAATTCCAAAGCGATTCATCCCAATCCTTTCCACATCATGCGTTCTAGCGGCTGCAAAAATAGCACATGTAAAAACACAACTGCTATTGCTTTGGCGCTAGGCCAACCTAGCTCAGGATGTTCAAACAGTTCCTCCAACAAGACCGCAACGAACTATCACTTTAAAGGGTGGCTGGGACAATCCCCAGTGCGCGCGTCCAACGCGAGCCTTCCGAGGCGGCATGTTGCGCGAGCACGGGGATCCTCCCAGTTACCCGCCCCTGTTTCAGCACCCTGTTATCGGGCACGGTGGCCTGCCGGTCCTATCGGCAAATCCGGATCAAGCGGCAAACTAATTTCTGTTGGGCCGCCACGCCCGAAAACACGGGCGCCAAGGATCCCAATTTCATACAACACCAGCAAGGGCACAGCCATCAAGAGCATGGTGAAGAGGGTTGCGTCCGGCGTCACGATGGCCGAGAAAATCAAGGCAACCACGATGGCGTGCTTCCGATACTTCGCCAAGGTCGCTCCGGTTACCACGCCAACCCGCGCGAGAATGGTTAGCACCAGCGGCAACTCGAACGCACAGCCGAAGATCAGCAGAAATTTGACGTTGAAATCGATATAGGTCCCGACGCTCAAGAGCGGAGTCACGTCGTGATCCATGCCGAAGCTGACGAAAAACTCGATGACCAGCGGAAGAATGACGAGATTGCAAAAGACCAAGCCGAGCACGAACAAGGCCCCGGCCAGCGCAAATAGCGAAAAGCCCCAGCGCTGCTCCTTGGGCAGCAACGCCGGCTCAATAAATTTCCAACATTGATAGAAGATGACCGGCATGCTCGCCAGAATCGCCGCCAGAAACGACACTTTGATGGAAGCGAAGAGCGCTTCAGTCGGTCCATAGAATACCAACTGATTGGGGAAGGGGCGGTTCAGCCAGGCGACCATCTCCCCAGAAAAAGTAAAAGACACCATCAGGGCCACCAACAGCGTAGCCCCGATGGTGATCAGGCGATGCTTAACGGTCCGGATATGCGCGGCAAGCGGATTGAGAATCTGTGCCATGACTGCGGTCTCGGTTGCTGGGCTGCCCCAGCCCGCGACGATGCTCCTCAGTGTATAGCGGCCTGCAGCTCTTGATCCCGATAGGCGCAGATCAGCTCGGCCATTTTATCTTTCATCGCTAGTTTCTTTTTTTGTAACTGCTTTTTCGATTGGTCTTCGGCCAGAGTCAACACGTGACGCTTCTGCAAATCGATTAATTCCAGGTCCAACCGGCGGTGGGATTCTTCCAGTGTACGGAATTCGTAACTGGATAAGCGCAGCCGGTCCGCAATCATACTGTCTGTCAGCATGTCGCACCTCCTGGTGATAAAATTACTGCAGTGGCGTGATACGTCCCCCGTCGCGATCGCATGCCTCTGCCGCTTGAGCAGCCTCCGATACAATCGGGTCCAGTTCCATCAATACTGCATCTTCTAAGGGATTAGTATAATAAGCTGGCCGAATCGTGGCGGCTCGAAACCCCAAGCTTCGATAAAGAGCCTGGGCCGCATAGTTCGATGCCCGCACTTCGAGCAGGGCGCGCATCCCACCCTGCGACGCCCCCGCTTCCAGAGCCTGCGCAACCAAAGCTTTGGCGATGCCCTTGTGCCGCATCGACTCGATGACCGCGAGGTTCATCAACCTAACTTCCTCAAAGATAATCCAGAAACAGAGATAGCCGATAATCGAGGGGGAACCACCGTTGCTAAAGGTCGTTTGCTTGGCTAACAGAAAATGTGCGAAGCGATTCCCGCTCAGTTCCGCCTCTAACATTTTGCGCGTCCAGGGGAAGGCGAAGCACGCTTCTTCGATTCCCAAAATATCCGGCAATGATTCAACCGCCGCCGGCTCAATAACCCATTCGCGACTCATCATATTTCGCCCCGCGTCCCGCCCCTCTCGCGCGTCGCCTTCCTGCGCCCGGAGGGAGTCTGCACCACTGTGGCCCGCGCCTGTACTTTCTTCGCGACCCGTTCCTGCCGCAACAGCACAGGCGAAATGCCGCCGGATTCTTCATACTTCAATTCCGCGGCGGTCCGTTGCACGTACAACGGGCTAATACCGATCCCTGCCTGCTCACCTCGGCGGAGCCGTTCGATCCCCGCCAACCCAATCGACACAGCCGAAGGTTTCATCGCCTGGCCCGGCCCCTCGGCAATCTTAACGGAGGGAGGAAGAGCCGCACGGATGGCCGAGGCTTCAACCGCCCAGCCCTCCCCGAATAGAAGCGCCGATTCCGAGAGGCTGTTCCCCAGCATGACGGGCGTGCCCACCTGCTCTGCGACCACTCGCTCCAACCGGTCTTCGCTAGCCCAGCGAAAGAGCGCCCAATAGAGTTCCCCTCGGCGGCTGTTGAGCACAGGACAAAGCAACGTCGAGGTTCCCCGGAGATTCCAGGCCAGGCCCTCAAGGGTCGGGACGACGACCAAAGGAAGCTGGCTGATCGTGCGGAACCCGAGGAGCGTCGCCAGACCGACGCGAAGTCCTGTAAAGGAGCCGGGACCGATCGATACCACCAGCCCATCCAATTGCTTCAGCGACACACCAGACTCGCTGAATAACCGGTCGATCACGGGCAGCAAGAGCTTGGCATGCGACCCCCCTGCATCCTGATCGTGCCGGGCCAGTACGTGCGTCCCATCGAGAATCGCCACACTCTGCCAGGAGGTTGCGGTTTCAACGGCTAACACCTTCATCGGAGGGAGATCTGCGGGAGATCAGCCGCCGTCAAGGGTTGATTCGGGGTCATCTCGTGAAACGTCATCTCCACGCTCCCCTGCCCCTTCCCATCCACCAATGAAATCTTGAAGGGCCGTCGCAACTGCCCCTCGCTGCCGCTGGAGACTGCCGCAACTCCACCGATCGCGCGAAAGTCCTCATACTGGATGGTCGCTTCCACCGAACCGGATTCCGTGAGGCGATCCTCCCGCACCACGAGCCAAGTCTGCCGCTCAAACCATAACTTCCGGCGCAGCACCTGCGCCCCGTTGGATGCGGGACCTGACACCTCCAGCCTGTAACGATCTCCGTCCTCCCCCAATGTGGCAGTCTCGTCCTTCGCAATCGAACGAATGCCCAGCAGGCCACCCATCGCCCAAACACTCAGCTGAAAGGGCCTAGCCAGCTTTTCCATCTCCCCCATCTCGGATGCATTGCCAGACAGGACACGGCCCATCGTCGGCAACCGCAACGTGAACTGGTTGCCCGTCTGTACAAATTCGAAGAGCTCGCTGCCGACCACGGTAAACCCTCGCAGACGCATGGCGTCAGGACGGCGATAGTAGAGGGCGCCCTCCACCCGCGCCGCGATGGGGAGGATTCCACCCCGCACCTTCGCGCTGAAGCGGCCCTTCATCGTCTGAAGCGCCGCTTCTCTCTGACTCAACAAGGCCGCCAGCCCCTCCACCGTCGCCAGAGGGAGACGAACCTCTTCCCTTGGCGCAAACAACGCACAGCCCGCGAGAAGCGCAATGATACAATTCAAAATGCAAAATGCAAAAAGACTTCGCCCGACCATTTTGCATTTTGTATTTTGTATTTTTACTTGGCTACGCCAGCACCACATCTAACGCCTCACCCACTTCCTTGATTCCGGTCAATTCGATCCCATCGATCGGTTCCAGCTTAGCCAGGTTCCGCTCCGGCAACAGGCAGCGTTTGAATCCCATTTTGGCCGCTTCACGGATCCGCATCTCCGCCTGACTGATCGCGCGCACCTCGCCCCCGAGCCCCACCTCGCCTAAGACCAACAGGCCAGGCTCAATCGGCACTTCACGCAAACTTGAAGTGACCGCCGCCACAATACCCAAATCGATGGCCGGCTCGTCGATATGCATCCCCCCAACGACATTCACATAGACGTCTTGCCCTGACAGATGCATGCCCAGCCGTTTTTCCATGACCGCGAGCAGGAGTGAGACCCGATTCTGCTCCACCCCATTTGCCATACGCTTCGGCATCGCATAGCTCGTGGACGAGACCAGCGCTTGCAACTCCACCAGAATCGGCCTCGACCCTTCGAGGCTCGATACCACCACGGACCCGGTCGTGCGCTGGGACCGTTCTGCCAAAAACAACTCGGAGGGATTGCTCACTTCCTCCAATCCTGAGTCTTTCATCTCGAACACGCCGATCTCATTAGTCGAACCAAAGCGATTCTTCACCGCGCGAAGGATGCGGAAACTATGCCCTTTGTCCCCTTCGAAATAGAGGACCGTATCGACAATGTGCTCCAACAGCCGAGGCCCAGCGATGGCCCCTTCCTTCGTCACATGGCCGATGATGAAGACCGGCACGCTACTGCGCTTTGCGTACCACATCAATTGGCCTGCCACCTCCTGCACCTGACTGATACTGCCTGGCGCGGACGTAATCTGTTCCGTATAGACCGTTTGAATTGAGTCGATAACCACGGCGGCGGGCTCAATCTCCTGCGCCGCCTTGAGGATTTGTTCAAGAGAGGTTTCCGCCAGGATCAACAGATTCGGATGTTCGATGCCAAGCCTCTGCCCACGCATCTTGATCTGCCTCGGAGACTCCTCCCCCGAAACATAGAGCACCGATTCATCTTTGGACGCGAGACGCGGAAGAGCCTGCAGCAACAAGGTCGTTTTCCCGATCCCCGGATCTCCGCCGATCAAAATGACCGAGCCGGGAATGACTCCCCCCCCCAGCACCCGGTCGAACTCGCCGATATGGGTCAGCCGCCGGTCCTCACCCACCACTTCAATCTCGGCAATTGGCGTGGCCTTCGCCTGGGCAATCTTCATCGCAGCAGGCCGACCCTTCCCGGTCGGCGCCTGCCGCTCTTCTTTCATTGTATTCCAGCCGCTGCAATCAGGGCACCGGCCAAGCCACCGAGGCGCCTGATGCCCGCAAGCCTGGCAGGAAAAGCTCGTTTTCGTCTTCATGGGAAGAAGCCTCGATAAAAGAAGGACAGTCGAACGCCTACCCTCCAAAGTCTACCGTCTAAAGGCTTATAGTAAAGGATGGAGGAGGTGAATGGAAGATGCGGGAGTCGCTCGAAAACCCTAGGTCCAGAGCGTTTTTGTTCGAATTTCTTGCAGCCAAAGACTCATTCGTCCCGTACCCCCACCAGAGCGGAAGGCCTCTCACAACTTCCGCCGCACGTCCTTCCACTCCTTCGCAATCTTTGCTTTGCGCGGCGCTTCTCCCTTAGCCGGCTCTGGCACCATCACAGCATCGAGCCGCCGCTGCAGAAATGTTTCGGCAAAGGCCTTCGTACGCCCCACCCCCACTTTCAGTGTTTTCCAGCCGTCCGCGTGCAAGGCATCAAGCTTCACCCCAAGCGCTGCAGGATCGGATGGCAGCACGAGAATATGGCCAACCGGAAACTTCCGATCCTTGAGCCATTGTCTGGCTTGGGCGCTGGCCTGGCTGGTCGAACCAGCCACCTGATCCTCCGTCACCACATAGAGCAGGTTATAGTAGAACTGCGTGACCTTGCCGAGCTCCTCCGCCGCATCTGGCATCGGAATCCTGCCCACTACTTCCTTCCCAGGCCAGATCAGGGAAGGCCCCTGCCCGACTGGACCGTCCATAAGCGAGACCATCTCCACCGCCATGATCGGGCCGCGCCGTTCCCATACGGCCAGATTTCCATCGGCCTCGGTCGCGGCAACTCTTGGACTATTTCCGATTCGCACAGTGAAAAAAATCGACCCTTTGGCTTTGGGGGTATAGGAGAAGAAGGCTCGCCCATCTCCACCAGTGACTGCAGTCGCGACGACCTTGCCCGCGATCAGCAGCTCCAGTGGCTCCCCGCCCAGAACAGCCTCAGTCTTGAAGCCCTTCCAGGTCAGCATCGCTTCAATGGCAGCAGACTGGTTGGGAGAGGTGAGGCGATCTTGAACCGTCAAGGTCCCGGGAAGCTTCTCAGCAGCCAACAGAGTGGTGGTCGCAGCCCAAACAATGAGGAGAGTCAAGAGACAAGCTCTGAAGAATGGGAATCGCATAGTCCGCACAGCCACATAAAACAGGAAGAACTTACGCTTTCAAGACCGCCAGCACTTCATCGACATGCCCCGTGACCTTCACTTTTCTCAAGATCGCCTTCAACTTACCGGTCTGATCGATCACGAAGGTGCTTCGCTCGATGCCCCAATACTTCTTGCCGTACATGCTTTTCTCTTTGTAGACCCCGTAGGCCGTTGCCACGCCCTTGTCCTCGTCACAGAGCAACGTGAACGGCAAGGAAAATTTCTCGATAAACTTCTGGTGGGACGTCTGGCCGTCAAAGCTTACGCCCAGGACCACGCCCCCCGCTTTCTTGATCGGCGCAATGTGATCGCGAAAATCGCACGACTCTTGCGTACAGCCTGGAGTGCTGTCCTTGGGATAAAAATACAGCACCACCTGCTTGCCGAGAAAGTCCTTCAGCTTCACCGGCTTTCCCGATTGATCGGGAAGCACGAAAGCTGGCGCCTTACCACCGATTTCAAGTTCTACGGCCATCTTAGTCATGCGCGCTCCAGTTCCAATATATTATCGAGGGCCGCCGCCTATACCAGGTCTGCTCGTCCCCATGGGATGTTCTTTATGTTCCTTGGGCCCAGCCGGGCTCCCAAATGGATGAAGCGCGGGCGAATCCCAGATCACCTTATCGCCAGGAGCCAGGTTGGCTGCTTCTAGAAACTGTTGGCGCGCTTGCTCCGTGTCGCCCAGGGCATTCAGCGCCAGAGCGTAGTTATAATGCGCCGGCCCCGATTGAGGGGCCGCAGCGACCGCCTGAACGAAATACTTCTTCGCCTCTTCGAACTGCCTTGCTTGATAGGCCTGCGTCCCCTGTTCCGTCAAGGTCACGGCTTGCAGCTTCATCCCCGACTCGAGCACCAGCGGGATCAGCGGCTTGGCCTTGGGCTTCGCGCAGGCCACGGCCCCAAAGAGCATAAAGACCACGCCCAAGAGTGACAGGAATTTCATCGCGCGTTCATGGCCCATAAATCCCTCACGGCTTTGCATATTTGCGCATCTCCTCTTCGAACGTTTTCCGATAGAGCACGTCCCACTCAGCACTGCCCTCGACAATCCCGCGAGAGTAGGAGGCCAGCTTGGCCTTGACCCTTCGATCGATCTCTCCCTCTTGCGCCAACTCGGAAGCTAGCACCTTCTTGATCTCTTTCAGGACCCGCCCATCCTCGGTCTGAGCCGTCATAAACGGGCTTTGCTTCACCACCTGCAGAATGACGTGGGAGAGATGGCTGATTTTGTCTTCGCTCAACATACAGAACTCGTGACACGTGAGAGGCCAACGGCAACAGGCTCGAATGAAGAATGCTCACTTTTACTGCACGTCACGTCTTACCTTTCACGTTGCACGCTTACAGAATGATGCCCCGTTCCCGCGCCAGCTTAGTCTTCACCATCGTGAACATCCGCTGAAAATCCACTTGCCCCCGCTCGATGTCTTGCTCGTAGGCTTTCAACAGTTGCTGCACTTCGGCATTCAACTGGTCTTCGATGGACAGCTCCTCGACGATGGCATGATCGATCTGCTCAACAAAGGCCTTGCGGTCCCCGGCGATCGCCACCTGTCCCTCCTGCTGCAGCCTGGTGACCACCGACTCGGAAATGTGCCGCACCCGTTCTTTGGATAATCGCATCGTTAGATCTTCTCGATCTTGATCGTCGGGATGTCCATCACCCCCCGCAGCACCGAGGCATCCCCAACAATCCGACCGATCACATTGACCCGATCGGCCGGGACCGGATCCTGCCCCATGCTCATTGGAGTGCGGCCGAAGAAAATCGCCAGGAGCTGCCCGGCGCCCCAGAAGGCGACATCGCCGACTTTGACTTGATTCGTCGCCGTCTCCCGGTGGTCTTTCACTCCGGCCAGTTTAAAGTAGAACTCTTCGCCCCAGGTGTTGACCGAGCTTTCAACCGGTAAGGCCGCATAGACTTCCTGCGCCGTTTTTGTGGACTTGAGTTCCGCGTCAAGCTGCACGGAGCCGACGGTGATGCGAATTTTATAGGGCAGATCAGCCATTAGATTCCAATCGACGCCTCGTGGCGATCATGAGATGAAAACCCGCTCAGGTCGCGGACTTTAGCTTGTTTATTCAGTGAAATCAAGGCTACAATCCGGGTATCACATGCTCACATCATCCTTCATACTCCTCAAAGGTCTCGGCCAAAGCTCCGAACGGCGTCTCTGGCAGGAAGGCCTCCTCGATTGGGGCTCTTTCCTCCGGTCGCCGACCCTCACGGGTATCTCCTCGAGCAGAAAAGAATGGTATGACGGCGAACTCGCCACCGCCCAAACGCGGCTGGCAGCAGGCGACGCGCAGTTTTTCGGCGCCTGTCTCAAAAGCCGGGAGCACTGGCGCCTCTTCGAGACGTTTCGTCCTCGCACACTCTATCTGGACATCGAAACGACAGGACTCTCCGCACGGGAAGGTCATGTCACAGTGGTCGGACTCTATCGCAACGGGCAGATGACGCGCCTGGTCCGAGGGGAAACGCTCACGGAAGAGCGGCTACACGCAGAGCTGGAACAGACCGATCTCTTCGTCACATTTTTCGGCAGCGGATTCGACCTGCCCTACTTACATGCGAAGTTCCCCCGGTTGGATTTTAAGAAACCGCATTTCGATCTCTGCTTTGCGGCGCGCAGGCTCGGCCTGCAAGGCGGACTGAAACATATCGAGCGCGAACTTCAGATTAGCCGCGAGGCGGATGTGGCGGGACTCGATGGATGGGAAGCCGTGCGCCTCTGGGACCAATGGTGCGCGGGCGACGAAGCCGCCCGCAATCTGTTGCTACGGTACAACGAAGCCGATACTGCAAATCTCGAACCGCTCGCGGGCTTACTTTACGACCAGATGGTCGCGCGATTCGGCCCTGCCTCCATAGGAGTCCCTCCGACCCGACAGCAGGAGCCGAGCGAGGTCGCTCCATAATACAGACCCGACCATGGACCGGAGTCCGACGAACCGAAACCGGTTATGTCCGCACGTCGAGCCAGAATACCCTGGCCCTCCTGAATGATTGCGGCGTCTGGATCGTAGCGGACGGAATGGGTGGTCGCCCAGCGGGCGATCTTGCAGCCGGAAGCGCCGTGGCCACTTATCGCTAGAGGATGCCTGGCTGCGCCGTTGACACGACCGAACCGGCTCGGTCGCCTGAACCACGAACCACCGCCTCAAGAGGCTTTCATGCCCCGCATCCCGCTCAGTCTCTTATTCGCCTTCGCCATGATCTATGCCAGCGCCGCAATCGATCGGGCGCTGGGCATGGATGCCATCGGCTACACCATCGACCGAGAACCGTCTCAGGAATGGCCGACGTTCGACTGGCGCCGCACCCCTCCTCCGCAGCAGCTAATTAACAATGTGCCACCCTCGTCTATACCGGACCTAAGCGGGGAATGGGAAGTTCTGGAAGTTGAAGATGGCAAACGGTACAAGGCCACCCTCGACAAAGCCGGCAATGGCCCCTATAGCCAGCAGGGCGGACAGTTCACCACCACGAAATATGCCGACCGTCTCTGGCAAGGCACATGGCACCAAAGCGGCAATGATCGTGAAGGGGGCTTTGAAATCTTGCTCGCAGAAGACGGCACGCAGGCTAAAGGCCGGTGGTGGTACTCGCGAGTCGGCAGCCAAAAAAATATTCCTCCTCGTGAATATGGCGGAACCTACCAATGGAAACGGCTAACCTCCGCGCCAGCCTCACGGTAAATCAATCTGGCTCCTGATCTCGAGACCATTCGAGCTCCAGCGATCTAACGCCCCCTAATAAAAACACAGCGACGAACACACCGGAGGTGTAGCCTCTGGCTGCGTTGAGGGTGCGTGCAAGGCGAGAACGAAACTGGCGGACTGTTTCAGTATCCTGGAATTCATTTGGGCCGCTTCGCCTTCGCCCCCGCAATCAGCTCTGCCGCCGTTTCGCGAACTTTTTTGGTGATGGTCAGCCCGCCTAACATTCTGGCGATTTCCTCTTCCTGCCCCATTCCCGTCAGCACTCTGACCGATGTGGCAGTCCGTTGACTTTCCTGCCCTTTTTCCACCAGCAGGTGATGTTCCGCCTGGGAAGCGACTTGAGGCAGATGAGTGATGCAGAAGACTTGATGGAATGAGCCAAGCTTCCGCAATCTCGTCCCCATGGCCGCGGCCACAGCCCCTCCCACGCCTGTATCGACTTCGTCAAAGACCAGGACCGGAACCTGATCCATCTCGGCCAACACAGTTTTCAACGCCAGCATAATGCGCGAGAGCTCTCCGCCTGAAGCCACGCGTCCCAAGGGCCGCGGCGGCTCACCGGGATTACTGGAAAGGAGGAACTCCACGCGATCCCGCCCGACCGGCCCAAGCCCCTCGTCCGACTCCTCGCTCGAGACCGTGATCTGAAACACTGCGTGCTCCATCTTCACCGCCGCAAGCTCCGCTCCCACGAGCGTCGTCATACGCCTGGCTGCGTCCATTCGCTTTTTGGACAGCTGCTGCGCCAATGTACGAAGGCGGCGCGCCTCTTCCTCCAGCCGGGCAGCCAATTCAGCCGTTCGCTCCTCACGGCTGCCCAAAAGCTGCAGCTCCTCCTGCACCCGTCTACCCATTGCGAGGACCGCCTCGATCGAGCCTCCATACTTTTTCTTCAGCCGCTGAATCAGCTCCAGCCGGTCGTCGATGAGTGCCTGTCGGTCCGGATCTGCCTCGAGTTGTTGCGCATAGTCGCGCAGCCGCCCGGCCAGATCCTTCAGTTGAATCGAGGACTCCGTCGTGATCTGCTCACAATCGCCCATCGCCGGGTCAGTCTGGGCCAACTCTGCCAGAGCCCGCCCGATCCGCCCCAGCCTGGTGAGCACCGCCTGCTCATCTTCTTGCAATTCGCCATGGACCTCATGGGCCAACGCTCGCAGTCGATGCGCATGAACCAAACGCTGCCGTTCATTCCTGAGCTGTTCCTCTTCATCAGGGAGCAAGCAGGCCTGCGCAATCTCCTGCGACTGGAATCGCAACATATCTTCAATCCTGGCCCGATCGACAACTTCGCTCTGCAACTCAGCCAACTGCGCGCGGAGATCCCTCCAGCTCTGGTAGGCCTGTTCATAGCGGACGCGTAGCTCATAGAGACGTCCAAACGCATCCAGCGCATCGCCCTGCTTGGCCGAAGCCAGCAGCGATTGCTGCTCATGCTGTCCATGGATATCGATGAGTGTACCCCCGAGCTCTTCAAGCACCCGCAGGGGGCAGAGGGTGCCGTTGACATAGACTCGGTGTCGGCCTGATCGTGATAACACGCGTCGAAGAATCAACTCCGACCCATGTGGACCGATGAGATCTTGTGCGCGAAGACGCCGAATGAGGGGATGGGTATCAGGAAGGTGGAAGGAGGCTTCAAGCTGCGCCTCTTCTTCTCCGGAACGGATCTGGTCGGTCGAGGCGCGCCCGCCGACCAGCAGGGCGATGGCATCAATGAGGAGAGACTTGCCGGCGCCGGTCTCCCCCGTCAGGACCGTAAAGCCGGACTGAAATTGGAGATTCAGCTGCTCAATAAGCGCGAAATTGACGATGCGCAACTCGAAGAGCATTGCGGGGGGGTGACTACATTCTTTAGGCTGAGCCGGCTGGTTGCGCCAGCAGGGAATCGATCATTTCCTTGAACTGCCGCTTCGGTCGCCCGCCCACGAGCTTTTCCACGACCTGGCCGTTTTTAAAGAACAAAATCGTTGGGATGCTCATGACTTGATAGCGTCCTGCCACTTCCGGATTTTCATCGGTGTTGAGCTTCCGCACCTTCAGCTTGCCGGCATATTCCTTGGCCAATTCCTCGATAATCGGAGCGACCATTTGGCAAGGCCCGCACCAGACCGCCCAGAAGTCGACCATGACTAGTTCAGCGGACTTCATGACGTCTGCGTCCCACGTTGCATCTTCAACTTTCAGTGCATCACCAGCCACGTCGCATACCTCCTTGCTGAGTAGAAGAAACCATTCAGAATCGATGTGGGCATCGTATACCAGCCCTCTTTGAGGAGTCAAACCATCGGGATGCACGCCTCGCAGCATGGGCACTCGGCTCTATTTACAATCCGCCCCCGGCCATCCCGGGCAGAGGCATGGCCGATTGGGCACGTCCATAGGGGCCTCCAGGCACCGCCCAGGGCAAGCCCTTCTCCCCGGTCAGCAGCGGGCTGAGAATACTGCGAAGGACCGCCGTGCCGTAGTTCTCCGTCCAACCAATTCCGGTCAGGCTCAACATGAAATTGTACTGGGCACGATCTGGGAACTGCAGATAAAAGAGCCCCAGCGACCAGCACTTGCAGGGATTCTGATAGAGGGCGACGACATCATACTCAGGACTCTTGCCATGCTTCACATCGTAGTAGGCCTTAGTCCCGATCGTCCAACCCCAGGGAGTCCGAAAGCCGCCACCCGCCGTCATAAATTGAATCTCTTCCGTCGGCGCATAGACCTCATTAAACGAAATCGGATTCCAGACGTCGCCGCGGCGGGCACGATTTCCGTCTCGGGAATAACGCTGGCCAACCTCCGCATACCAATAGTTGGACTGCTGAAGCCGGAAGTCCGTGTTGAATTGGCTCATCGTAGACCGGTAGGGATCGAAGAACGTGTCGATGGTTAGATACTGGTTGAGAGCGGGCAACTGCCCCACGCCAGCCCCGGCGCCACGGCCAAACGCGGCCCCGGCCAACTGAGCTGGGGCGGCCTGAGGCGTGGTATTGCCAATCACCGCCCGCATCCAGAGATCGGAAAATTTCTTTCCCTCGATCGCCACGGTGGCAGGCTGCAGCGGTTGCGTCAGAGACCCCAGCAACGGAGCGGCACCAGGCGTAAAATTCCTGGCTCGCGTTTGCGCGGCCCCGACGTGATAACTCTGGGCCATCGTGAAGTCCAGCCAATTGAAACTGCTGCGCCCCTCTTGCTCTAACAGCCGGCTTCGAAGCGCGTAGGTCATCAAATTCTTCTTCGGCAGATCGTCCACCTGATCGATCTGCGTAATCTTCGACTGATCGGTGGGAGGCACATATTCATAGACCAAGCTCGGCTCAATCGTGTGCAAGAAGGATCCACCGTCTCCCACACCGAAGCGGCGGCTCAGCTTGGACGTTGCATCGATACTGGCCCAAAATGTTTCGCGATGCTGGCTGCTGTCCGAATTGATACCTCGCGAGTAATAGGACTCCCGAACCTTGGCTTGCGGCGTTAAGCCGACAACGTGCCCCAGGTCAATCACATCGGTCGATATACCCGGCAGGAGGTCCACCCGGTTCACCTTGAAGCCTTTATCGCGATAGAAATTCACATAATTGGTGTCCAGGCCAAACAGAACGGGCGAACTAAGCAGCGGCGCGTTCGAAAGGCTATACCCCACTTCCGGCAGACGCTGGAACGTGTCGCTACCACCCGATTGAAGAGGCTGCAGATACTGGCCGAGAAAATAGAGATTCCCCTGGGACAACCGTTGTGTGAGTAAGAGGTTATTTTCGCTGCTGGGGAGGGCCCGCTGGGCACCTGAGTTACTGAGCTGCGCCAGATAATTTGGATCGGTCACCAGGCTTACTTGAGCCCGCAGCAATAAATCTGGGTTGAACTGTTGGGTATGGGTCCCGCTGATCAATGCGCGGCTCTGCGTCGCCTTGCCCCCCACTTCGCTCACACCGGACACCCTCGGCAATGTAGTCTGCTGCAAGGCGCTGACCAGCCATTGCCCCTTGGATTTCGGGTCCAGCACATAGCGATACTCCAAATCAGTCCCGTAACCAAGACTGCTGTAATAGGAGGGAGAGATCATCAGGTCCTGGCTCGGATTGATGGCCCAGTAGAAGCTTTCTTGGTAATGCACACCAAACCGGTTGTCGTAGCTGACATTCGGAATGAGGAGCCCACTCCGCCGGCTAGAAAGGGGGTAGGTCAACGTGGGAATAGGCAGCACGGGCACGTCGTTGATATCGAACCATCCATCAGTCAAGGCCACGTGATCGCCGACGGTCAGATCTAGATCCTTGAACCGAAACCTCCAGGCAGGAACCTGGCCACCCTGAGCATCGCAGTTCGTGAACCGGCCTTCCTTCACCCGATACTGGTCCTCTGAAAACCGCTGAAGGAGGCGCCCCTCCACTAAGCTGTTTGTGGACTTAACGTAGATCTGTCCATGGGTGAGGACCCCGGCCTCCGTATTAACATTGAGCTCGAGCCGTTCCGTGACCACATCGGCCTTCGGGTCAGTGAGCCGGACATGGCCGGTGGCAATCACGAGCCCCGGCAAGGCGTGAATGGTCATGTGATCAGCCGTCAGATGCACCGCCCCCTGATCAGCCACCACCGACCCATCGGCTTCATAAACCTCTTGGTCTTGCAGATAATCGATTCGTGTGGCCGTGATGTCGAGCGGAAGGGCACCGGACGTGATCGCCGTAGCGACGGGAGCGCCACCAGTCTCTGCGGCAATCCCAGCAAGCGGAGCGGACAGTCCCAGAATCAACCAACCAATCAGGCACCAGCAGCGCTGCGTTACATGCCACCCCATGTCATCCCCTGAGCGACGAAAGACCGCACCCACGGAGCCATGCCTGACATTCCCCGACGAGCATCAGCGAACCCGTCACGCAGACTAGATCCTCCGACCCTGCCAACTGCTTAGCCAACGTCATCGCCTTACTGACCGATGGCGCAACATGGGGAGACGGAAAGAGATCGACAAGAGCAGCCCGGAGTTCTTGCGCAGTCGCAGAACGGGGAAGATCCGCTTGCACCAGCACGACCTCATCGACCAGCCCCCTGAGTGGCTCGGCAAAGCCTCGATGGTCCTTATCACGCATCATGCCCAGGACCAGGACGACGCGGCGAGCGGGATGGGACCGGAGAGAATCAGTGAGGTAGTCGGCCAAGACCCTGGCAGCCGCAGGATTATGCGCGCCATCCAGAAGAATGGTCGGATGGTGATCGACTACTTCTAATCGCCCGGCCCAGTTGACCGTGCGGAGCCCTTCGCGCACTGATTCGGCCGTGACCGTAATCCCGTGAGAGGCCGCAGCCTCCAGGAGCGCCAAGGCACAGGCAGCGTTATCCAATTGATGACGGCCCTTCAGGGCACAGGTTAGCCTGTCATATTGTAGGCCCAACCCCTGATATGAAAAATGAGTGGGCGACTCCCCTGCTATATGGAAGTCCTCATCCAGACGACGCACCGGAGCCTGCCGTTCCAGCGCCACCTGTTCGATCGTCCACCGGGCCTCCTCGTCGAGTCGCCCCAGCACGACCGGCACCCCCGGCTTGATGATGCCCGCCTTCTCGAACGCAATCGACGAAAGAGTCGTCCCTAAATAGTCCTGATGATCAAGCGCAATCGTCGTCACCGCGCAGGCCATGGGCGTGACGACGTTGGTCGCGTCGAACCGGCCGCCCAGTCCCACCTCCAGCACCGCCACGTCGACCCTCGCCTCAGCAAAGTGCTGAAGAGCCATCGCCGTCGTATATTCGAAAAATGTCGGGGAGAGATCAGGCAAACAGAGGGACTGCAGTTGTTCGGTCAATTGCGCCACCTGCAATTCCGCGATCATTTCGCCATTCACGCGGATCCGCTCCCGGAACTCTACGAGATGGGGCGAGGTATAGAGCCCCACCCGGTAACCGGCTGCCTGCAATACCGAAGCGGCCATGGCGGCAGTGGACCCTTTGCCATTCGTACCGGCGATATGAAGCGTCCGATACCGAGCCTGGGGCATTCCGAGCCGTCCCAGCAATGCCGTTATCGTCTCAAGCCCTAACTTGATGCCGTGTTTTTGCAAACGATATAAATACGCCACAGCCGAAACATACGTCATGCGGTACCCAGGGCGGCCGGAAGATTAGCCAAGATGCTTCATAAGCCTCAAGACCGGGAAGTTAATCGCCAACTCCGAACCCCACCGAGCACCCTCAGCTTAAAAATGCGCCACGAGCGTACTCAGCGTCTCTTTCAGCTGCTTGCGTTCCACGATCATATCGATCATGCCGTGTTCCAAGAGAAACTCCGCCCGCTGAAACTGATCCGGCAGCTGCTGTTTAATCGTCTGCTCGATCACGCGGGGACCAGCAAAGCCGATCAAGGCTTTCGGTTCGGCAATAATTACATCCCCCAACATGGCGACGCTCGCGGTCACCCCCCCGAACGTAGGATCGGCTAGCAAACAGATGAAGGGCAGTTTGGCCTCACCCAACTTCGCGACAGCCGCCGACGTCTTAGCCATCTGCATCAGGGAGAGAATCCCCTCTTGCATCCTCGCTCCTCCGGAGGTCGTAACCAAAATGACCGGCAGCTTCGTCTCCAATGCCCGGTCGATTGCCCGACAGATCTTCTCCCCGACGACCGAACCCATGCTGCCACCCATAAAACTGAAGTTGAAAACGCAGAAGACCACGCGCCGCTCGTTCATCGCCCCTTCGCCGATCACCATAGCGTCTTTGCAGCCGGTCTTCTCCTGGTGCGCCTTTACCCGATCCTTGTAGGATTTCGTATCCTGGAAACTCAGCGGATCCTGAGAGCCGAGCTCTGCATCCCATTCTTTGAACGTTCCGAAATCGGCCAACAGCGCAATCCGCTCCAGGACAGAGATTGCGAAATGGTAATCGCACTTCGGACAGACTTTATTATTCCGCTCGACTTCTTTACGATAGATGATCTCACGGCAGTGGTTACACTTCAGCCACATCCCTTCCGACAGCTTGGAGCGCTTCGTCGAGTCCGTTTCAGTCGTTTTTCGTTTTTTAAACCAAGCCATTGGGCCTCCTTTCAGTCCGATACGGGACTGCCCTTTGCATCACGCGGCAGAATACCATATGCCATCAGCATGACGCACGTGGATTCCCTGCAGGGAACGATGGCGATATGGGGATTAAAAGAGCTGCCCACCGAAGGCGAGTTGCAGCATGATGGTGACTCCGACTGCCACGCTCCCAAGACTGGCCAGCCCCTGTACCGCAAGCAACATAGGACGCCCAAGATTCAGCGACCATACGACCGGTAGACTCACCACGATGCCGACCAGCATCATACCCAGGATCGAACCGGCTCCGAACACGGCAATATAAATGAGGCCCGCTGACACCGAGGGCGCAGACGACAGCACGAGCACCAAGAGCGCCGCCGATCCGGCCAGGCCGTGGACCATGCCAATGCAGAAGGGACGGACGGAATCACACCACCAATGACCATGCCCGTGATCGTCGGGCAGCGCATGACTGTGCAAATGCAGATGCGGCGTTTCGTCATGCTCATGCCGGTGCACATGCCAACGCTCCCGGACTAAACGCAATCCCAGCAGACCACCCAAAAGCACGAGCATCGCCCCGACGCCGAACTCGGCTACCAAGGCCATCGGCGCAGGAACCGGCACCCGACACACCAGCACCACCGCCCCCACCAGCAACAAGATCGCCGTATGGCCCAGCCCCCAGCTAAAGCCAATCATGCCGGCGGCGCGAAAGGACGGCCGCTGCGCCAAGACCGTGGAGACGGCAGCCAAATGGTCCGTATCCAGAGCATGACGAAGCCCCAACACAAATCCGAGACCGACAATGGTGAGGAATTCAGTATCCAGCATGAGGCATCAACCGAGGGCCGCACGCCGGCGCACTCGGCACGGTGGGATGTCAGCCGCCTCGGGCATGCATTTCTAGATGGGGGTCTTCGCGCAGCTTCTCAATCCCGATCAATCCTCCGACACGCAATCCGTCCTGCTCAAGCGCCTTGCGCTCTTCTGCGCCCCGGTCGCGGCGGCCTTCCCAGCCGGCGCGGATCACGCCCCGCATCGCGTCGGCGGAGGCGCCAGCGCGGAGCGCCGTGCGCAGATTCGTGCCCTGCGTGGCATAGAGGCAGCGATACCACATCCCGTCGGCGGTCACCCGGCTGCGATCGCAGGTCGCGCAGAACGGCGTGGTCGTCGACGGAATAATCCCAAAGGTCGTCCCCCCCGACAACACAAAGCGTTGCGCCGGCGCAGCCCCCCGCTCACCCATCGGCTCGATCGTCCCGTAGCGTTCACTCAAGATCGTGAGCATCGCTTCCCTCGACAGCACTTTCTGCTGCGACCATTCGTTCGCGCCACCGACATCCATATATTCAATGAACCGGACTTCCGCCTGTACCTGCTTGCCGAACTCGATCAGCGCCACCAGCTCATCGTCGTTGAATCCGCGGATCGCCACCGTATCGAGCTTCAAGCCGGTGAAGCCCGCACGCGCCACCGACGCAATGCCTTCCATCACCCGCGCATATTCGTCGCGGCGGGTCAGTTGACGAAACCGCTCCGGCCTGAGCGTATCGAGACTGATGGTCACGCGGTGCAGCCCTGCCTCAAACAACGCCTCAGCATGGTCCGCCAGGAGAATCCCATTCGTCGTGAGGGCGATATCCGTGATCTGCCGGTTTTGGACCAATAGGCGAATCAGCCTGGCTAAGTCGCGCCGCAGCAGGGGCTCTCCGCCCGTCAGCCGCACACGGTCCACACCCAGGTCGGTGAAATAGCCGGTCAGCGTCGCCATTTCCTCAAGGGTCAGCACATCCTCGCGCGGTAGCCAGACATAGTTCTCCTCCGGCATGCAATACTTGCAGCGAAGGTTGCACCGATCCGTCACGGACAGCCGCAAACTCCGCAACGGACGGCCAAAAGCATCCGCAGCAGGGGGATACCGGGGATTGTTAGGCATCGGCATCGGCATATTCGACTCGTCACCCATCACAGATCACCCATCACTTGTCATGCGGCTAGGGGTGTTCTTCCACCCAGACTTCGCCTTCCGGCGTATGTTCCCGCTTCCAGATCGGCGTAATTTTCTTCAATTCGTCGATCGCCCACTCGCAGGCTTGAAAGGCCGGCGCTCGGTGCTCCGCTCCCACCACGATTAGCACGATATTCTCACCGATGCTGATTTCGCCATAGCGGTGCAGGATCGCCACTTCGATGATGTCGAAATCCTTCAGCGCCCGCTCGCGGATCTCGCGGAGCTTCTTCTGCGCCATTCCTTCGTAATGTTCGAAGGTGATGCTGTCCACATCCCGCCCCTTGGACCGATCGCGGGCCGTCCCCAGAAAAATCGAAATCCCCCCGATACGTTTCGAACTCGCCCGCACCCGGTTGATCTCCGCATCGACGGAAAAATCTTCTCGCTGCACGCGGACAAACTGCGTCTCGTCACTCACCGGTTCCATGGGACATCCCCCTGCAAAGGGCGGCAATAATGCGACCTCGTCGCCATCTTTGATCGCCATCTCGTCATGGGCGATCTCATGATTGACCGACACGAGGACCTTCTTCTGTTGAATCAGCTCCCCGATCTGCGGATATTGAGCCGTCAGCCGTGCAACCAGATCCTTCACCTGCCGCGCGCCGTGCAACTCCAGCGACAGTTCGCTGACATTCTTCGCGAGCGACTTGGTCATACCGAAGAGGCGAACGGTAATCATGAACAGGCCAACGGCTGCCGGTTAAAGCCTGAAGCCTGCACGTCCTCGCCAGTCCCCTTGACGCCTCCAGACATGCGGTATCCTGCGCTCATCGTTCTACCTTAGTTCCTTAAGCCGCCTTCCACGCCCCAGACTTGCCACCACTTTTTTCAAGTAGCTTCACCTCATGCATCACCATGCCACGGTCGACTGCTTTGCACATGTCGTAGATGGTCAAGGCCGCCACGGTCGCCGCAGTCATCGCTTCCATTTCGACCCCTGTTGGCCCGGTCGTCTTGGCCGTGGCCAGGATGGTGATCGAACAGCGGCCAGCCGGGTTCGGCTGGGATTCTTCCTTGAAGGAAATATCGACGCTGGTGATGAGCAATGGATGGCACATGGGGATCAGGTCCGGGGTCCTCTTGGCCCCCATCACGCCCGCAACCTGCGCGACGGACAAAACATCGCCCTTGGCGATCTTGCCCTGCTGAATCTTTTTGAGTGTTTCGGGAAGGAGAAAGACAGTGGCTTGCGCCGTGGCAGCCCGTGCGGTCGAAGCTTTCGCCCCGACATCGACCATGCGCGCCCGGCCTGATTCATTGAAATGCGTAAATTCTGCCATTTTTAACCCGGGCTATTCATGAACGCCTGCAACGTCGTCCGATCCTCTTGCCCGGCGGGGCTTTTCGCGCTCGGCCTCCTCAACGGACTGCTTGGGCCAACAAAGTCGGCTCGGTCAGGCGCCCCAAGCCTGAAGTATAGGGACCGGTGAAAGGGCAGTCAAGGGAGGGTCGGGCGGGCAGAGCCAGACCGGCACCTGAAAGATATCGGCAAATAATCGCACGGGGCGACGTCGCGGACCGCATCAAAAATGCGCGGACCCAGCGATCGGTGAGGGCAAAAGCTTGTTCCAATAGACCTATTGGGGCGCTGTTCCAGCCATTGCTCTGGCCTCCTGACTTTAGGACGAGCACGGGCGTATAATACGGCAGGCTTCACCGTGAGCGATGAAGCGAGCGTTCGATCGCGAAGGATGCGCAAAAAGTCCGTCCGCAAGGCGAGAACGAATCTGGCGGGCTTTTCAGCCGCCTATGCGCGACGCAGCGCACAAGATGTGCAGTGAAAGCTAGAAGGGAAGATCGTGAGCAACCTCGCTAAATTCGACGTGATTCGTCTTTATCTGCGCCAGCAGTTTCCCAAGCACCATATCTCCGATTTCGAGGAAGGCACTAGCCGCGCCCATGTCTTCCGGATCGACGGGCCGCATGGCCATCCCCTCCATTACGCGGTCCTCGGGCTGGACTTTCTCCTCAACCAAACCGCCGAAGGTCTGCAACAGACGCTCGTCTCATCCGGGCTGGGAGACAAGCTGAAAGACGCCGGCGCCGCCCCTGTGACGGTCTCGAAAACCGGCTTCAGCACTCAAGGCGCCATCGCCTAGTCATGGCCGGAGCTATCCTCATCGAACGGCTGGAGTTTCAGGGGCGCTGCGGCGTGACGCGGGAAGAGCGCCGGAAGCTTCAACCCCTGGCAGTGGATCTGGAACTGACTTGCCAGACTGAACCGGCTGCCGCGTCGGACGATATCCGGCACACGGTCGACTATGCCCAAGTCGCCAATCGAGTTCTCGAACTCGCTGCGACGCAGGACTTCTCGCTGCTGGAAACCTTCGCGGAACGAATCCTCTCCATGCTCTTTGTGGAATTTCCCGTCGCGCGCGTCAAGATCTGGCTGCGGAAGCTGGCGCCGCCGCTGAAGCCGGTAACCAGGTCAGTGGGCGTGCAACTCGACCGATCGCGCCTGACGCACCAGATTCCGGGTGGAGAACCCACGCCTGCCCGCTTTCTGACTCAGCAACTCCATCGGCTGCCGAAAGGCAAGGCGCTCGACCTCGCATCGGGCTCAGGACGCAATGCCCTCTATCTGGCCTCGCAGGGCTTTCAGGTCGAGGCCATCGACCGGGACGAACGGGCCCTGGCAGAGCTCGTGGCCGCGGCACAGCAGCGAAACCTTCCGAATCTCCATGCCCAGACAGTCGATCTCGAACGCACAACTACTGTGTGGCCGGAGTTGCCGAAGCAGACCTACGATGTAATCATAGTGTTCTTCTATCTTTATCGTCCGCTCTTTCCCGCCCTCATCGAATCGCTGAAGCCCAACGGGATCTTGCTCTACGAAACCTTCACCATCGACAATCATCTGTGGCACAACCATCCTCGCCGAGCGGAATTCTGTCTCGCCCATAACGAATTGCTCCAGCTCACCTCCGGTCTCCGCGTCCTCTCCTACGACGAAGGCGAGCATGACGGCAGCCAGGGGCCAGGCTCAGTCTTCACTGCGCACCTCGTCGCCCAACGAACAGACCCAACCAATCCGTCTGAGGCATCGGCATGAGTCGCATCGACCTCCACCTCCATACGACCCACTCGGATGGAAGCTGCTCAGCGGCGGAAGTGGTCCGACTCGCCCACCAAGCAAAGGTGACGACGCTGGCCATCACGGACCACGACATTGTGTCCGGCATTCCCGAAGCCATCGCGACAGGAGCGGAGCTAGGCATTGAAATCATTCCTGGCGTAGAGATCAGCTCCCGTGTGGGCGAAAACGAACTCCACATCCTGGGCTATTGCTTGGACTGGCAGGACCAGGAACTGAGCCAACGACTAGCTAGCCTGCGCGAAAGCCGGCACACCCGCAATCCGCAGATCATCGACCGGCTGCGCACCTTGGGGCTGGACGTGACCTATGAAGAGGTGAAGGCGCTGGCCGGGACTGATGCGGTTGGCCGCCCTCATATTGCGCGGCTCTTGATGCAGAAACACTATGTCACCTCCGCCAAAGAGGCCTTCGACCGGTACCTGGCCAACGGCCGCCCAGCCTATGTCGCGCGCGAACTACCCCCGCCGGCTGATGCCATTGCCTGGATCAAGGCCGCAGGCGGCGTGGCGGTCCTGGCTCATCCAACCTGGGCTACAGCGGGAGGAGAAGCGCTGGAGCCACTCGTAGTGACCTTAAAGGCTGTGGGGCTCGGCGGCATCGAAGTCCATTACAGTACCCACACGAAACGGCAGACAACAAACTATCTCGGCCTGGCCAAGAGGCTAGATTTGCTGATAACCGGCGGAAGCGATTTCCACGGCATCACCAAACCGGATATCGAAGTGGGAATCGGGCGAGGGGGCCTGCAGGTATCTGAAAAACTCATGGACCCGCTCAAGAAAGCTGCAACGCGAACCTGACTGCGAGCAGCCCAGCCAAGTCCGTCGTCCTGACTAAGCGGTAATTAATTCTCTGTCGCTTCGACGATGTGGTTTTCGAACCTGGTACAACCCTCGGCGAGGAGCCGGCTGGTCAACATTTCGCCAGGCCATTCGATCGGCAAGTCGGCGGTAAACACCCACACATCGGGAGAAGTCCAGACGGGACCATGATCTTCGGGCAACTCAGGATCGAACAGATCGGTCCAGACCGGCATGTAGACGCCGTTCCCACATTGGGTATGGAGATGGACGATCGTTCGGGCACGGACGAGGGGGTCCAAGTCGCGCCAGACTGCGGCCGTCTCGTCCGCCAACCGATGCAGGCGGACGGCGTTTTGCGCATCGAACATCGCATAGGCGGCATAGACCGGCGCTTCAAGCATATCGGGGGCCAGGGCCAACTCGGGACATTGCTCCACAAGGCCTTCGAGGAGGGCACGGCGGTGACGATCCTCCAGCGCATCCGGCAATCCTGAGTCCGACACACCGATTAGCTCAAAAAATAAAAACGCGGTGCTCTCGACCGGCGGATAGAGCCGGGCGGCAATGGACGTGGTCCGCTGCGAATCCGCCACAGAACTCAAGTGATCGTTCAGGCTCTGAAGACTGAGAGGCTCCAAAGTCGAGTCGGTAAACAGCCGGGACTCCACCCGCACCACGGTCTCGGCGGAAAGACGCAGATGGCGATGCAGGAGATCCGCCGTCGCAACCGGATCGATCTTGAGTTTGAGCGGATGGGACAAGTTGGCTTGGAGCGGGAGTTCCAGGGCCGCCATGATGGCATAAGATAAGTTTTCATCGGTCGGCCCATCGAGAATCACAGCACAGGAGGCCTCCGCGAGCAGGTCGAAGAGCCATTCCGCCATATCCTCATCCAGCGCCGCTAGCACGGTGAGGAGATCGTGCTCCCGCCCCTGCTCCAAAAAGGCTTGCAACGTATCGATCGCCGAATCGGTATCGCCATGGTCATGCCGCCGGGCATTGATCAAATGAACGAGATCTCGTGTCAGAGGGTCGGGACGAGACCAACTCAACATATCAACACACTCCTCACCATAGAACCGCGCATGACTGGTCGTATGTTGCCAAACTTTCCCCTGTGGTAGCAAGCACTTCACCGGTTTATTTCCACAGGGGCCAGACCAGCGATCACACACCGAGGGGTCATGCGCCAATCACCTGCACCAGCACACGTTTCCGACTCATCCCGTCGAACGCCCCGTAGAAAATCTGTTCCCAGGGGCCGAAGTCCAAACGGCCTCCGGTAATCGCGACGACGCTTCCCGCCCCATCAGCTGACGTTTGATATGGGCATCGCCATTATCTTCGCCCATTTCATTGTGCCGGTAGGTCGCGCCCGAGGGGCAAGCTCCTCCACAAATCGGTCATCATCCGCAAGCAAGCCCGGTTCGGCATCGTTGATATCGACACTCGCGGTGAGGTGCATGGCACTGACCGGCACGAGCCCCTCCTGGACGCCGCTCTTCCTGACCGCCGCCTGAACCTGCGGCGTCATATTGAGATAGGCGCGCAGCGTGTTTGTTTCGAACCAGAGTTCTTCGCGATAGGATTTCAGCATCGTCGGCCAATGGGCGCTCATTCTGCCGAACCGGACGCGCAAGATGCAAGCAGGTCATAATCACCACGCCACTCGTCTTGCGCTGCCTCGACAACACCATCGATCGCACCGACTGGCAGCCTCAGTTTCCTCGCCTACCGACTCGAGTGCAAAGGCCTCACCGTCTTCCTGTCCGGCAGCCGGGAACAGCACGTTCTCTCGTGCCACCCGTCGTACCCCTGCTCGGTAGCGCCTTCTGACTGGTGCACACTCTCGCAAAATTGACAGCACGGGGTGATGATGATAAGTATTTTGAAAGATTAATTGACCGACGTGTAATTCAATTGTTCAGCAGGGAGGTGCTCGATGGCTGCGCTCGTTGAGAACCTCACCTTAGTCGGGAATCCTTTTCCTTGGACCATCTTTTTCGCCCACCAACCGGACCCGGACTTGGAGTTTACGGAAGAGGAGCTCGATCAAACGACCGCCACGAGAGCAACGGGCCCACGGCCCCCCCACAAGAAATCAGGAGGCAACCGCCCGATTCTCTGGATTTTGCTCTTACTCCTCATCGGCATAGCCTATCTAGCCGTCATGAAACCAGAGATGTGGGTGGCCTGGTTGGGCCCCTACCTGGGCGAACATACGTCACAGCCGACCGTGGCCATGCAGCCGAAATCGGTACCACAAGAGGCGGCACCGGAGCCATCGATAGCGCCAAGCCCGAACAGCGAAGTCTTCGCCTCCGCGGCCCAAACGCACGCTCCCGCCAGACCTGTGGCCACGCCAGTCCCGACAGCCGTCCCCTCCCCAGCCTCAGCAAAACCAGCTGCGCCAGCCGAAACTCTTGCTGTTCCCCTGTTCAGCGAAGGGCAGAAAGTGACCGCCACCGCAAATCCGAATGCGCCAGGCGGAAGCATTCTGTTGTACGAAGATGCCGCCGGCACCAAGCCAGGACCACTCGTTCGCGCAAGAGTCGCCATGACCGTCCTGGACGGAGACATCCAGCCAAGCGGCTGGATGTATTGGGTACGCACCGCCGAGGGAATCAAAGGCTGGGTATCGGAGAGCCGTCTTCGAGTGAAACCCTAAGCCTCAGGCATTGGCTCTCGCAGACCGGCTCACATTAGCGATACAATCCTCATGAACACACTCTCGGCAATCATCTTTGATTTCGACGGAGTCATCGCAGACAGCGAGGCCCTCCATTTCGACGGCTTTCGCCTGACGCTGGCGGAGATCGGCATCAACCTGACCGAATCGGACTATTACGCTAACTATCTTGGCTATGACGATCGCGGCTGCTTTATCGCCGCGCTGACGGCCCACCAACGCCCCGCCGACCCCTTGATCATCGCGCCGCTGATGCAACGGAAAGCACAGGCCTACCTGGAATCGGTCAAGGACCATCTAGTCATTTTCCCCGGCGTGCGCGAGCTTGTGTCAGAAGCCGCCGCCACCTATCCCTTGGCCATTGCGTCCGGCGCGCTCCGCCATGAAATCGAATTTATCCTTGAACAGATGGGGCTCCGAAAAGCCTTCCTCCATATCACCGGCGCAGAAGACGTCACCAAGGGGAAACCAGATCCGGAGCCCTTTCTCCATGCCCTGGCTGCCCTCAATCGACACCGCCAGAACCAGACCATTGCCCCGGACTCCTGTTTAGTCATCGAGGATTCCATCCCGGGCCTGCGCAGCGCAAAAACCGCCGGCATGAAAGTCCTCGCCGTCGCAAACACCCACACTATTCAAGACCTACATGAAGCCCATGCCGTCGCCCAGAGCCTTTCACAAGTTCGCCTCAGCGAGCTCCGTGAACGCCTGTGGCCACAGACATAAGAACTGAGCACTATGACCTTACTCTCTCCATCGAAAGCGCAAGCCTACTGCACCCACCTCACCAAAAAGAGCGGGAGCAATTTCTACTATTCCTTCCTCTTCCTTCCCAGAAAACAGCGGGCCGCCATGTATACCATCTACGCATTCTGCAAGGAGGTTGACAATGCCGTCGATGATCCCCCGGCGGGCAGCAATCCCTCCAAGGAACTGAAGCGGTGGTGGGATGAGCTTCAGGCCGCCTATGAAGGAACTCCGACCTTCCCGGTGACCATCAGCCTGGCGCACCATGTGCGAGAACTCTCCATCCCGCGAGCCTATTTTGAGGAGCTGATCAAGGGCGTGGGCATGGATCTCTCGGCGGTGCGATACGCTTCGATGCAAGACCTCTCGCTCTATTGTTATCGAGTCGCGTCGGTCGTGGGACTAATCTGCCTCCACGTCTTCGGGCCGACATCGGCCAGAGCGCAAGACTACGCCGTCAGTCTCGGCATGGCGTTCCAACTAACAAACATTCTGCGGGACATCGGGACCGACGCCGCCCAGGGCCGCATCTATCTGCCGCAAGAAGACCTCCAGCAATTCGGCTGCACCGAGACGATACTCCTCCAGCAACAAGAGAATGAGGCGCTCCATACGGTGCTCCGCTTCGAAGTGGTCAAGGCCCATGAGTACTATGCTAAAGCCCAGGCGGCATTCGAGTCCCTGCCGGCGCAAGAGCAGCAAGCGCTGGCCGTCTCGGAAATCATGCGCGCGTTCTATTCTCGCATTCTGAAAAAAATCGATAAACCGGAGCACCGTGTATTCGGCCCGCGCGTCCGGCTCTCCGCACCCCATCGGCTGGCCCTGGCTGCCGGAGTCTGGCTCCGCTCACGATTCGCGTGACAGCCCTGCACACTCAGCCCGTTGTGATTCTTGGTGGAGACCTAGCTGGCCTCACTGCCGCACACCGCCTCGCCCGTCAAGGCTATCGAGTCACCCTCATCGACCAGCCCCTTCCCCTGGAAGGCGCCGCCCCAGGCGAGCAGCCTCATGACGAGCCGGAAGCCTTCACTGTCCTTGGCTGCCATCACAACACACGAGCCTTACTACGCTCCCTCCAGGCCAATTCGCCCCAGCCGAAAACTGTCACGTGTATGTCGTGAAACGAGGAGGTCCTTATTTACGAACGGCAGACACCATGGGGGATCAACACGCGAGGGCAATGCTCATAGGAGCGGCGGGAAAACTCTTGAACGACCTACTGCGGTCCACAGGACTGGTACGCCGCTACAGCGCGAACGGCATCACAGAGCGCAGCCGGCTCAGATGGAGCTAGGCCAACAGACTCGAATCGTGGGCTGAATTACGTTTTCTCTGCCTCAGCAGTTGAAGCTGCCTCCGAGTCCGCCTCTGACTCCTCTCCTGGCTGTTCCTCTTCCGGCATATCGAACCAGGACACCAACATCTCGTCCCACCAGGCTTCATCCACATCTTTCCCCGGATCGATGCCGAGAAAGGCGACCTCATCCTTCGTAATGTCGGGACCGACCACCTGGGGCTGAAACTTCGCCCGCTCGACGATTTCTTTCGTGGCGTAGCCCCCGACAATCCAGGAGTCCGGATCGGCACGACGGGACTTGTAGGCCTTGAGCCCGAGCTTGAGATACATGAAAATCTGCAGTTGCGAAGGATCTCCAACGCCTGATTGCGGCAGCCCCAAGGTCTTCTCAATCTTCTTGCGCCAATGCCGGTCATCGTATCGCGACGTAATCAACTGGAGCATGGTCTTTCCAAGTTCGGCATCAAGCGGCATGGTGCTGGTGACTCCTCTACGATCGCAAATGCTGGTTGAAAAATGCTGTCGCGCGAACCCAGGCGTCTTTCGCCGCCTCAGGCCGATATACGGTCGTATCCGTATCCCGAAAAAATGCATGGGGCGCGCCGGGATAGGTCATGATCTCACCGGACTTATGATACTTCTTGAGGCCTACCGCAAGCCGCTGGACATCCGACTTGGTAATCCAGCCGTCATCCTCTCCATAGAAATACAACACAGGCGCCGACAACTGTTGCAGGGGCGCATCGGGATTCGGCACCGGCCCATAAAAAGGGGCAGAGGCCATGATGGCCCTGTTCACGCAGGCCAGCATAAGGGCATAGCTTCCTCCCATGCAGAACCCCGTGACACCGATCTTCGTAGCATCGACTTCGGGGATAGACTGCAAATAGGCGACTGTGGCGTTCAAATCTTTCAAGCCGTCTTCCTGCTGTAGCGTCCCCATCAGCTTGCCCGCCTCGCCCGGATCGGTCGTGAGCGCATAGCCCAGCCTCGAGTAGAGATCCGGAGCGATCGCCACATAACCTTCAGCGGCGTAGCGGTGCGCCACGTCCTTAATATGGTCGGTCAGCCCCCACCATTCCTGAATCACGATGATCGCAGGACGTCGTTCCTTCGTCTGCAGGGCTGCCACATAGGCCCGCATCGTCACTTTGTCACTGGGATACTGAACCAGCGATTCTCTGATCGACTCGCCCATAGCGTCTCCTAGCTTCCCGCGACCATCATTTCGGCAATCTTGAGGGTCGGACTGGCGATGCGCCCGCGGAACACGAGGTCGCTGCCGACCATCTCGATCCCGGCGAACATGTCTTTCAGGTTCCCCGCGATCGTAATTTCTTCGACGGGATAGGCCAGCTCGCCCCCTTCGATCCAAAAACCGGAGGCCCCTCGTGAATAGTCGCCGGTCACCATATTGATGCCGAACCCGATCAGGTCCGTGACATAGAGGCCCTGCTTCACCGTCTTGATAATCTCTTGCGCCGTCTTCGATCCCGGCGCGAGATAAAAGTTGGTAGGACCGGCCGACGGATTCTCACCGACACTGCGCGAGGCGTTCCCGGTCGAAGCCATCCCGAGCTTTCGCCCTGAATAGGTATCGAGCAGATAGCTCTTCAGCACTCCCCGCTCCACCACGGTTGTCTTTCGGGTTGGCAGCCCTTCGCCGTCAAATGGCCGGGAGCCCAGTCCTCCGACGATGCGTCCATCGTCATAAACCGTAACATAGTCAGGCGCCAGCGATTTATCCAATTGGCCTGCCAGGAACGAGGCACCTTTATAGAGGGAGTAGCCGGATACGGCGCCGCAGAGATTCCCCATCAAACTTCCCGCTATGTCCGCATCGAAGACCACCGGCACCCGCTGGGTGGCCACTTTCCTCGCGCCCAGCTTGCGGACCGTCCGACGCGCAGCTTCTAGCCCCACCGCCTCAGGGGAGTTCAGCTTGGAAAATTTCCGCTGCACATCGTACCAGGAGTCCCGCTGCATGGCTCCGGTCTCCGGATCGGTCGCAACAGGCGAAGCCGACATGGAGAAGCTGGAGCTTTGGTACTCGCCCAAAAATCCGTGACTGTTCCCCAGCACAACACGTCCAGAAGAAGAGTCGAAGTCCCCCCCTTCGGAATTCGTCACTCGCTCGTCCGTTGACATGGCAGCAGCCTCGACCCGTTTGGCCAAGTCGATCTGCTGCTCCGTATTTAGTCTGGTCGGATCGTAGAGGTCCAGATCCGGCCTCTCTCCTGCCATCTGATCCGCTTCAGGCAAACCGGAGACAGGATCTTCCACGACAGCCTTCGCCAAGGTGCAGGTCTCAGCGACGAGGGCATTCAAGGAATCCGGCGAAAAATCCGACGTGGAGGTGCTGGCAGAACGTTTTCCGACGAAGACCCTCAAGCCGAGATGTTTTTCCCTCGCTTTGGTGAGACGATCGACGGCGCCCAGCCGGACTTGTACCGAAAAGGTTTCGCCCTCAGCAATAATGATGTCCGCTTCCGTCGCTCCGCTCCGCTTCGCCTTGGCCAAAAGATCCACGGCCAGCTGGCTGTATCCGTCGCGCTGTTGCAGCTGCTGGTTCATCGCTGTGTCCCGCCTACGGTAATTTCATCGATGCGAATGGTTGGCAGGCCAACGCCCACCGGGACGGACTGCCCGTCCTTGCCGCAGGTCCCGATCCCCTCGTCAAGCTTGAGGTCATGCCCGACCATGGAAACCTTGGTGAGAATCTCAGGGCCGCTGCCGATCAAGGTTGCACCCTTCACCGGCCTCGTCACCTTCCCCCCCTCGATCAAATAGGCTTCGCTGGCAGAGAACACGAACTTCACGTTGGTGATGTCCACCTGCCCGCCACCGAACGAGACGGCATAGAGGCCGCGATCGACCGAGCGAATGATCTCATCTGGGTCCGAGGTCCCGGCCAACATAAAGGTATTCGTCATGCGAGGCAGCACCACGCTTTGGTAACTTTCCCGCCGCCCGTTGCCCGTTAAGGGAATGCCCATGAGACGTGCATTCAATTTATCGGTGATGTAGCCCCGCAGAATTCCGTTCTCGATGAGTGTCGTACGACCGGTCGGAGTCCCTTCATCGTCCATATTGAGCGAGCCCCGCCGCCCGGGCAGAGTTCCATCATCAACAATCGTACAGACATCGGAGGCTACCCGTTTACCGAGGAGGGCCGAAAATGCTGAGGTTTTCTTGCGATTGAAGTCCGCTTCCAATCCATGGCCGATGGCTTCGTGCAACAAAATTCCCGGCCAGCCTCCGCTCAACACAACTGGCATAACACCGGCCGGCGCGTCCACGGCAGAGAGGTTGAGGATCGCTTCACGGGCTGCTTCTCGCGCAAACCGCAGATGCCGGTCACCTTCATGATAGAACTCAAACCCGACACGACCGCCCCCACCGAACGAACCGGACTGGCGTTGCCCCTTCTCTTCGGCAATACAGGTGACTTGCAGCCGCGACAGAGGCTGAACATCTCCAATCAAGGTGCCATCTGAGGTGGCAACCACCACCACTTTATATTCTGTATTAAACGAGGCCATGACATTCTTGATGCGCGGGTCATACCGGCGCGCTTCGGCATCGATCGCATTCAGTAGGGCCACACGATCCGCCGTGGCGACTTCGACCTGGACCCGCTCGACCGGATAGAGATCGCGCGTGGGACGCTGACGGACCGGCGCAGGAAGGGCCTGATCCCCGCTGGGAGAATTGGCAATGTAGCGGGCCGTATCGGCCGCCAGCTCAAGATCCTTTTTCGTCAGCTCGTCGGAATAGGCAAAGCCGGTCTTTTCCCCCGCCGTTGCCCGCACCCCCACACCCTGCGAGACGCTCTTCGTGGCTCGCTTGACGAGCGTCTCCTCCATCGAGACGGACTCGGACACGCAGGACTCAAAGTAGAGGTCGGCATAATCGACATCACGGACCTTGACCCGGCCAAGCGCCGAGAGCACTTCGCCTTCGGTGAGGCCAAAAGATGCGAGCTGAACAAGTTCACCCATGGTTCGAAAATCCTTACGTGGTTGGTATGCAGACAGACCACTACTATAGCGGATCCCTTTCCGCAGGCGCAATGCGAGCCTGCTCAACTTGCCGCTTTTACAGGACTTTTCGTTTGACTTTCCTTCTACTCGCCAGTAGAATTTACGCGCCTCCCGCAAGATTTCCAAGATGAAGGATCATAATCAGCGGCACCCTATGAGTACCAACGAATCATCGACCATGGACCAGCTATCAACCGAAGAGCTGGCCTCGAAGCTCCACTCAAACCTCCTGCCGAAACATGTGGCTATCATCATGGACGGCAACGGTCGCTGGGCAGAATCACGACACCTCCCCCGCATTGCCGGTCATCGGGAGGGAATCAAATCCGTTCGTGAAATAGTCCAGGCCTGCTCAGACCTGGGCATCCAGGCCCTAACCATTTACGCTTTTTCACAGGAAAACTGGAACCGCCCATCACACGAAGTTTCCGCTCTCATGGACTTGCTCGAATACTTCCTGACGGAAGAACGGACCAACCTCATCGAACAGGGTGTCCGGCTTCACACCATAGGCAGGCTCAAAGACCTTCCTCCCTCCGCCATCCAGTGGGTCCGGGACACGGAACAGGCAACCGCCCATCTTGACAAACTCTACCTCACGGTCGCCCTCAGCTATGGCGGCCGCGCAGAAATCGTGGACGCGGTGCGGAAAATTCTGCGTGACGCGCAAGAGAGAAAATTGCAACCGGACGAGGTGGATGAAGCACTGGTCCAGCAACACCTTTATACCCAGGGGCTGCCGGACCCCGATCTCCTGATTCGCACCAGCGGCGAAACCCGCATCAGCAATTTTCTCCTCTGGCAGCTGGCCTATACCGAACTTTATTTCACGCCAACTCTCTGGCCCGACTTCCGTCGCCGCGAGTTTTTTCTGGCGATCTTGGAATACCAACGCCGCGAGCGGCGATTCGGCCGCGTCCTCAGCGGCACGATTTCCTCATAGTGGCCGCGTCAACCTCCAGATGAAAACACTGAACACCGGCCAACAGCCGACTCACCCAACGCCGGTAGCGGCCGCCCGATTCGACCCCCGTCGAATCTATACGGTGCTGGTCCTGGCGCCGCTGCTCTATGCCGTCATTCGCTACCTCCCGCCCCTCGCATTTTCAGGCGTCGTGGTCCTGGCAGGCGCGCTTGCCCTCTTCGAGTTCTACCGACTATGTTTCAGCGACCGCCGTCAGTCCTGGCTGATCGGAATCGGCCTGGCAGGATTCGCTACTGTGATTATGGGCGCTCATTGGCCGAACCTCATCGTGCCCAGCCTCCTCGTAACACTCATCGCCATTATTTCCGTCCCGCTCTTTAGCCGGGCGCCCCTCGAACAGAGCTTGAGGGACGGCGCCATGACCCTATTCGGCGTGCTCTACCTGGGGCTCACGCTTGGCCCGCTCGCGATGACACGAATGCTCCCGCAGGGTGAATGGCTGATTTTCTTTCTCCTGCTCGTAACCTGGGCCTCCGATACCGGCGCCTACTATGTCGGCACCCTCTACGGGCGACACCGCTTGGCTCCCACGATCAGTCCGAAGAAATCCTACGAAGGCTTGGTAGGAGGCTTGATCGGTGCGGTAATCGCCGCCTACATCATTCGCTGGTGGTTTCTCCCGGGACTGTCCGAGCTCGACTGTCTGGCCTTGGGTATCCTCCTGACCATCACAGGTCTCTGGGGCGACCTGACTGAGTCGGCCATGAAACGTAGCGTCGGCATGAAAGATTCCGGCGGAATCCTACCGGGCCATGGCGGCATGCTCGATCGGTTGGATAGTCTCTTGTTCACCGCCCCTGCCTTCTACTACTATGTAACAATGGTGAGCCGGCTACGGATCATCGCATGAGGGCACCGCAATGAAAACCATCGTGATTCTTGGATCGACCGGGTCGATCGGCACCAGCACCTTAGATATCGTGGACCGGTTCCCCGGAGAGTTCCGCGTCGCAGGGCTAACAGCCGGCAGCAATGACGAAAAGCTCGAAGAGCAAATCCGCAAGTTCAAACCCCGCGTCGTGGCCCTCTCGGATGCCTCCGCTGCCGCCCGACTCCGGCAACGGTGCGCCGGACTGTCCGTTGAAATCCTAGATGGCCCAAAAGTCCTGAGCCAGGTCGCCTCGGCGACGGAAGCCGAACTCGTCATCTCCGCGATCGTCGGCGGCGCTGGCCTCGTCCCCACGTTGGCCGCCATCCGGAGCGGCAAGCAGATCGCTCTGGCCAATAAAGAACCGATGGTCATGGCGGGAAAACTGATGCAGGAGGAAGCGCGCAAACATGGCGTGCGCATCTTCCCAGTCGACAGCGAACATAGTGCGATCTTCCAATCGCTAGAAGGCCATCGCAAAGAAGATGTCCGCCGCCTGATCCTCACCGCCTCAGGCGGAGCCCTCTGGCCCCTGACGAAAGAAGAGCTCCGCGACGTCACTGCTGAGCGGGCCCTCCAGCACCCTAATTGGAAAATGGGCGCCAAAATCACCATCGACTCCGCCACCCTCATGAACAAAGGGCTCGAAGTCGTCGAGGCCCACTGGCTCTTCGACATTCCGGAATCTCAGATCGAAGTGATGATCCATCGAGAAAGCATCATCCATTCTCTGGTAGAGTATCACGATGGTTCGATGATCGCGCAGTTGGGACTGCCGGATATGCGCACCCCGATTTCCTATGCGATGCGATACCCAGGGCGCCTGCCGCTGGACCTTCCCTCGCTGGAGTTGACCGAGATCGCAAAGCTGACGTTCTGCAAGCCGGATCACGATCGGTTCCCCTGCTTGGGGCTCGGCTATGAGTCTCTGCGGATCGGCGGCACGATGCCGGCCACGATGAATGCGGCGAACGAAATCGCCGCGGATGCATTCCTCAAGGGGGGCATCCGGTTTACTGATATTGTGGAGATTATCCGCCGCACCATGGACGCCCACAGCCTTAAAGAGGTAGATACGTTGGAAGAGGCCTTAGAGGCGGATCGCTGGGCTCGCGAGAAAGCCGAATCGTTCGTCTCGGCCTTGGTCCACTAGTTTTAAAGGAGCCTGCACCTTGTTCATGGCATTCACCTGGTCCCCTGATACGCTCTGGTTGCTCTTGCAAAAAGCCTGGTGGTTCCTGGTCGTCCTGGGCGTCCTCGTCGCCTTCCATGAGCTCGGCCATTTCCTGGCTGCTCGCTGGGTCGGCGTCAGGGTTCTCAAGTTCTCGCTCGGGTTTGGGCCGAAGCTCTTCGGCCGCCAACTGGGCGAAACCGAATATCTCCTCTCGGCTATTCCGCTCGGCGGCTACGTGAAACTGTTCGGCGAAGACGAGACCGAGGCAACCACCGAAGCGGATCGCGCGCGATCGTTCGCGCACCAACGCCTGGGAGGCAAAGTCCTGATCGTCGCAGCGGGACCGGGATTTAACTTCATCCTGACTTATGTCATTTTCTCCGCATGGCTCGCAACCGGCGCGCCACTCTTCGTCCCCACATTCCAAGACCTGACCCCTGATATTGAAGCGATGGTTCCAGGCTCTCCGGCCGATACGGCAGGACTCCAGATCGGCGATCGTGTCAGCCGGGTTAACGGCCAAGAAATTTCGACCAGGACTGAACTGCTCGACGCCGTGGCGAAGAGCAAAGGTCAGGCTCTGGTTCTCGAAGTCAAACGAGACGGACAGACCAAAGCGATAACAGTCACGCCCACCACCGCCGCGAGGCCTCAGGCTTCGGCACAGGAGCCTAACTATTACCTGGGCGCCGAGGACCCCCCCCCGCTAGTGACATCAGTCGTGCAAGGCTCTCCGGCAGCCAAAGCTGGGCTTCAAGCCGGGGACCACGTAGTCTCCATTGAGCGCCAGGCCATCCATACCTGGTCGCAGATGACCGGGATCGTGAAAGAACATCCTGGCCAGCCTTTGAACATCGAGGTCTTACGCGAAGGGCAGCGCCTGCCGCTCACCGTGACGCCCTCTATAGAGAAGGCGACGGTCAATGGGCAATCGGTCGAGGTCGGCAAGATCGGCATTTCAGGACCGGGCCGCTCGATCATGCGCTCCAGCACCCCGCTCCTCTCCCTCTATGACGGATTGAAAGCGACGTGGGGCTGGACCGAGCTGACCGCCATCGGCCTCTACAAGATGATTGTGGGGGACATCTCCAGCAAGAATATCGGCGGCCCACTGACGATCGCCAATATTTCAGGAGAAGCCGCATCGCAAGGGGCCTCCAGCGTCATCTTTCTGATCGCCATCCTGAGCATCAACCTGGGCGTCCTCAACTTGCTCCCCATTCCCATTCTAGACGGAGGCCATCTGTTGTTTTTCCTGATTGAGGCCATCCTCCGGAAACCCCTCGGTGAACGCCAGAGAGAAATAGCGCAGCAGGCAGGCCTCGTGCTATTAGTGGGCGTGATGATCTTTGCGTTCTGGAACGACCTTGAACGGATCTTCTCCCTCTAGGCCATGAGCCGGAAAGTCTGAATGCCGAACGCCGTCATACCGACACAACTGATCGTCTCTTGCAGACATTCGGACGTGATGACGTTCTAACCTTTCTCATATAACCATGCGAACCTCGCAAGTCTTAATCCCCACATTACGGGAAGAACCGGGCGAAGCCGAAACTGCCAGCCATAAACTCATGCTCAGAGCCGGGCTGATCCGCAAAGTGGCAGCTGGGATCTACACCTATCTCCCGCTCGGCCTCCGGGTTATCCGAAAAGTCGAGCAGATCATTCGTGAGGAAATGAACCGGGCCGGTGCCCAAGAGCTGCTCATGCCCATCGCCTCCCCCGCCGAACTCTGGCAGGAAACAGGCCGGTGGAACTTCTATGGCAAGGAGTTGATCCGCTTCAAAGATCGCCACGAACGCGAATTCTGTTTGGGGCCGACCCATGAAGAAGTCATCACCGACCTGTTTCGGCGCGAAGTTCGATCCTATCGGCAGATGCCGCTGAACTTCTATCAAATCCAAACGAAATTTCGCGACGAAATCCGCCCCCGCTTCGGTCTCATGCGGGGCCGCGAGTTCATCATGAAAGATGCCTACAGCTTCGATCAGGACCACGCCAGCGCCATGGTCAGCTACCAGAAGATGTACGATGCCTACCAACGGATCTTCACGCGCTGCGGCCTCACCTTCCGTGCCGTGGAAGCAGACACAGGGCTGATCGGTGGCAGCTCCTCCCACGAGTTCATGGTGCTGGCTGAGACCGGCGAGAACACCATCGTCTACAGCGATACCGGCACCTATGCCGCCAACGTCGAGCAAGCGGAAGTGCTGCCTCCGACCGAAGTGGACACCGAAGCCCAACGCCCCCTGAAGACCGTGCAGACGCCGCGTTGTCGGACCGTTGAAGAAGTCACGAAGTTTCTGAACGTCGCTCCCTCGCATCTCGTCAAGACGCTCCTCTATTCAACGGAAAAAGAGACGGTGGCCGTGTTGATCCGAGGCGATCATGAGGTCAATGAAATCAAAGTTCAACGGCTCCTGCGCATCACAGAGCTTGCGCTCGCGACGCCCGCCGTCGTCGAGCAAGTCACCGGCGCTCCGGTTGGGTTTGCCGGCCCCGTCGGGCTGAAGCAAGTTCGGGTTATTGCCGATCATGCGATCAAGGCCCTGCGCAACGTTGTCGTCGGCAGCAACCAGCTCGACACGCACTATGTCGATGCGAATTGGGAGCGCGATTTTCAGGTCGAGCAGTTTGCCGATCTACGCAGCGCCCGTGAGGGAGATCCCTCACCGAGAAAAGAGGGCACGTTGAAGTCGACGAAAGGCATCGAGGTCGGACATGTCTTCATGCTGGGCACCAAATACAGCGAAGCCATGAAGGCCTCGTACCTGGATGCACAAGGCAAAGAATGCCTGGCCGTCATGGGCTGCTACGGCATCGGCGTCGGACGCACCGCCGCCTCGGCGATCGAGCAGAACCACGACGCAAAAGGCATTATCTGGCCCTTCCCGATCGCGCCCTTCCACGTACATCTCCTCCCGCTCACCCAATCGGCTCAGACTGCCCAAGTCACCGAACAGCTCTACGCGGAACTGCAGGCGGCAGGGCTAGAAGTCCTCTGGGACGATCGAGATGAACGGGCTGGCGTGAAATTCAACGATGCAGACCTGATGGGGGCCCCCTTCCAAGTCGTCGTCGGAGACAAGGGTCTCGCCGAAGGCGTCGTCGAGGTTAAAACCAGGAAAGACGGCGTCAAAATCAAGCTCCCGCCAGCCCACGTCGCAGCCCATCTCACTCGCGCGCAGGCGAGCTAACAGCCAGCTCGCCCTCCCATTCCGTCTCCCTGCCGTTGCGCAGGAAGCCTTAGGCTTAAAACTTCCTGCTCCTTGCCTGTCAGCTAGACTGGCATTTGACCTTCACAGCAAAACTATTGGGGGTGCAAACGTTGTGCTTGTTCACGCGCTCGAATCGGGCATCACCAGCATGTGTGACCTGCAGGAATTCGCCTAATGCCAACCACGTCCGTTGCGCAAAATCTTCAAGGACTGCAACAGGACGTGGCATTCGCCGAGAATGTCAAACGCATCACCGAGCAAATTCTGGCGACCAGCGATCTTGGCCGTATCCTCCTCGATCGGCGTACGGAAATTCTCACTCTCCTCGAAGGCGAAGACCTGACGATCTTCGCCTTCGATTCGGACAAAAAATCTTCTCCAGAGTGCCGCACCTCGACAGCGTCGAGGAAATCGGCCTCCCCATCATGGAATAAAGCCTGGCCGGGCTCTTCGCCAAATAGCTCCGCCTTGCAAACATTACCGACGTCTGTGCTTAAAGAAGTCAAAGCCGTGGCCATCAAATAGTCGGTTTCACGGCACCCTCCCGCAACCTACGCTTTGCTCGCTCATGCCGGCCCTCAACAAACTGCCCTGAGCTCCCTCTCTGCCATGCTCCAGGCCTAGCTAAATACCCTGCTTTGACTACAGATCGTCCTCATGGTAATTTACTCAGCGGTGCGGACCAGCACTAGGCCATTGCGCAACCCCATACTCACTCAGGCGTCTTCGCGCGATGTCCCCTCAGAACGTGAGGCTCACACGTTCCATCGCAGTCTGTGCTCGGATGCCTGGCAGACAGATGGACGGAGCGATTTCGGTATTTTTATCCGACCCCCTCATCTCCATCACCCGTTCCCCCACGGTGGAGATGCCTGGTTCTACAAAGGAGCACTGATGAAGCTATCCACTGGGTGGCGAGCCGATAAGACAAGGAAGAGCAGAGCGCAGGCGACACGGAAGCCAAAGATCCGATGGGAAGTGCTTGGCCTCCCAACTCCTCTTGATCCCAGCCTGACGCTCTCCATGGAGGACATCCGTGAGCAAGTATCGAATATGGCCAGCCGAGGATTCGGTCAGGGCACTCGCTCCCGCACGGCTGAACGAGAAGCGAAAACGACCAGCAACGTTCCTGCCCCAACCGCTAAGAGACGCCGTGGAGCGACGGAACCGTCGGCATAGTCGGGGTAAAACCTAACGATATGCGAGGGGCGACTCACGGCGGGTCGCCACGCAAAGGAGGGCGCCATCGGACGAGCAGGAAAAACAACCATCGCAAAGCGAGACCGCGAAAAAGCAAAGCAGCTTCAGCGACGCGATAAAGACGCGAAGCGAGAACAACGCAAGACCGAGAAGCCAGATCGCCCCTTGGGCACCGAGGGAGGAGAAGATCCGGATTTGGCAGGGCTCCAGTGGGGCCCGCAAGAACCGCTCTACTAGGAATGATGTGAGGGCAGGCCCCGCACCGCACATCACGCCCAGCTGCCTCGCAAGGACACCCGGCCCGCGGCCAACTACCAAGGCAGCACGTCACTTTCACTCCTCGGCACCAGCTATTTCAGCCCTGCCACCCCTCTCGCCTGAGACGCCTAGGCCCCCTCAGGTCCGGCGGGGCCAGACTGCTGCGGACGTCGGTCCTCGCCTCGACGGCCCCACCTCTGGCGATCGCCCCTGGAACGATCAGCCCCGCCCCTCGAAGTGGAACGCTCACCGGGGCCAGGGCTTCCCTCTGCCAACGGCACTGCATGCCCCAACAGGGTCTCGATCGCTTTCAGCTGATCATGATCCTCGGCCGTCACAAAACTAGTGGCTCGCCCTGTCATCTTCATCCGGGCTGTTCGTCCGATACGATGGATATAGTCCTCCGGAGAGCTCGGTAAGTCGTAATTCACCACATGGGCGATATTCGCCACGTCGATTCCGCGCGCGGCGACGTCCGTCGCGACGAGAATTCGCACTCGCCCCCGCTTAAATCCGTCGAGTGCGCGGAGGCGCTGCGGCAACGTGCGATCTCCATGGATGACCGCAACACGTTGGCCAGCCTGCTCTAATGTCTGACCGAGTCGATCAACCCGGCTCTTGGTTCGCGCGAACACGAGGACCGTCCCCCGCTCTACCCCCAGCAACGACACCAAGAGATTTGTCTTTTCATGGAAGGTCGTATAATGCACCGCCTGCGTGACACCTTCCGCCGTCGTCGAGTGAGGCGTCACCATTACACGGACCGCATCCTTCAGGCTCGCTTGAACCAAACGGGTCACATCGGTCGGAAGGGTGGCCGAAAAGAGCAACGTCTGCCGCTCCAGCGGCAAGGCGTCAAGAATCTGATTGATCTGTGGCGCAAAGCCCATATCAAGCATGCGGTCGGCTT
>SXGQ01283904.1_pt1 | contig 71694 bp, 68 predicted proteins | sample 3178371 | NCBI WGS metagenome assembly SXGQ01 (sample SAMN11356859, study PRJNA531348) | freshwater metagenome | isolation source: freshwater sample F1-20 | place: China: Fuxian Lake, Yuxi | collected 2017-12-25 | reverse complement strand
CGATTTTTTTTCGTGATTACCAAAAGACTTCGGCCATCTTTCTTTAACCAACGTCTTAAGTTCACGTTCTCTACCAATAAACTTATCATATTCTTTGACAACCTTCTCTCTAGCAGCAATTCTTAATGGTTTTCCTTCTGCGACTTCTTTGTCTGTTGGTTTCGCCTTTGAAATCTGTAGCATATTTGTAATTGGATAGGCTGGCAAAGAATCATTTACTTTTAATTCTGCCGGGCTAAACTGTCTTTCTTCTTTCCCAGCCATCTCTGTTTTACCAGCCATCTCTATTCTTGCCGATAATAGAAAATCTGTTACGAAACTCCCTCAGAGTGCATACTTATTATCACCCATGCCTGATTCAACAATGAAGAAGTTGAGATTTTCTACGTAGATGTTCATGCCATATATATAAGTAGATCCTGTCGGCAATGGAAATACCTGTAAATCAACTTGAAATTTGCGTATTCTGCTACTATTCAAGGAGCCAGCTGGTTGAGGTGTAGGGCTATGAAGTTCAAATGAATACACTGGAATATGTGTATTGGCACCTCCTGAAAGGTATTTGAACGGCGTAATATCTGTGTAAAAGGCAATTGGTTTGAGTTCCTGTATTTCATTGCCATCAGCTAGGACACGCATATTTTGAATAATATCAAGTTGTGCATTTGGGACTAATAATCCTGATGAACTTTGTGCTCCCAATAATAAACTGGGCGATGTAACTTGCGTGGGTATTAGCGGACGATGAGGATATTCTACCCAATTTGTAAAATTCATAAAGTCGTTTTTATAAAGAAGAATGTCAGAACGTCTAGGAATCATAATGAGTCGTGTAATAGGATTATGTATATCTAAATCCAATAGCGTATTTCCAGTAATTTCTTGAAACTGTATCTGGGTTACTTGGCGAGTGACATATGTAAGCGACGAAGACGCAAATAATAGACGTTCATTTTCTGGAAGAAATGCGTATGTTGTATGAAGAGTTGGGTAAAATGACCATGTATTAAGTGGGGGGATGGTTTGATTAATATCTGTAAGAAAATTTTTTATCTGTGTTCTACTGGAATCGGCATTCGTATAATAAGGTGTATTTGGGGAGAGAGGTGAAGTATTTGCCGTATCAACACGATACCCAGGTGCAACGCGATATCCAGTGGAAGAGGAAATGGACATTGTATCAAGTGTCGTATATAAGTACTGAGATGGATTCATGTTGATTGTCACATCAACTGTATAATACTGAAGGCCGACTAAAGGAAGTGCTTGGCCTTCTTCTGTAAACCAAAAAGGGATAGGCACATAGACTGTGTAGGCTGGTATAGAAGGAGTGTTATTCTGAGCTGTAGTTCTAGAATCAGGATACACGGTTGGATATATTCCAGGTGTTATTGTTGTATTTGCATATAGGCCATTTGCAGGGTCATTTAGTTCAGGAATATCTCCAACAAGTCGTTGCCATTTCTCGTATTTATCAACAGGATAATCAATACGTGCACGAGCCATCAAATACTCTCCAGTGAATTCTTGAATCTTGTTGGGGCCCACCGTTATGTAAACGGATTGAATGGCTGCTGCTCCAAGAGCACGAACCCATTTAAATTCCTGTTGTCCCTTTGGACCATTGACGGGATCAACTGCTTGATATTTGCTGTAAATGGCAGGAATTTGAAAAGAAAAATAGAGGTCTGTGAGCAAATCTCCCACACGATCCACTCTGGCCTTTAGTTGAACGCTTTTATCATACGGATAATCGGTTGGTCCATCCATCCCCTTGGAAGTCGATTCAAGTGCGAAATGAGTATATTTTTTAAATGTTTTGTAAAAATAGGTCATATCTGGGTTTCCAGATAGGATCACATTTTGTGTTCCATAACAGATTAAATTTAACAAACCACCACCGGGCATCTCTGCTAATAGGTGGGGAAGAGCTCTCTAAGCTGCCGTCAAATCTAATAGAACCCCTTGAGGGTTCTATTAGATTTTAGTAACTAACGTTAATGCTTAACGTTAACGGCGACTCGTCCACCAACTGTCAATTAAATAGGGTGGCTTGTCCATCGAACCTTCATCAAACTTACTGCTTGGGCCTATAGAAAGTTGATTCTGTAGTTCAGAATAAGTCAACGCGTATGAAAAATATGTCATGTTACTTATAAATCCAGTAAACTTACCAGCTACATAGAAGCTTTCGCCTGTAGGGACACCATGCTTGTTATTCGTTCCTGAAGGATTGTAAAACTCCGTCTGTGACGTTTTTTGGGTAGGAAAGATCGTGAGTGGCTGGTAATTCTGGTATGGAAGAGTGCCCTTGAGAGAGAGTTTATTGGCAAGATTTCCATTTATATAAGCATCAAGACTGTTGTTTCGGAGAACAATTCCCAAGTGGAACCATTTGTTCATTGGAATTTGTTTTACATCGAGTGGGTTGAACCATTTCTCATATGTATTCATTATTATACGTAGGCGTGTGCCGTTTGTATCTCCTGATGAAACAAATACACCAGGCCCTAAGAGGGGAAAGAGGCTTGATTCGTAGCCCTTGTAGAATACTGATTTCCATTTTAACTGCCCATCTCCATCATCAGTATCATCAGAAATGTAGAGAAATACAGAATATGTGAATTCAATGCCGGTCAATTGATTCTCGGAGACTGGAAGAGTTATACTTGTAGGGTTTGAAGGGTCTTGCTTAAAAACCTTTGTGGATGAACCCGTGAATGGGTAAACAGCTACGCGAGCTTCTCCATAACTTAAATACGCCCTGTAAAGCTGTTCAACCACAAGATATATGAAAAAAACAGCAGTAGAAATGGCTACTGATATTAGAATCTGTGGAAATATAGCTGTGCTGGATGTATCCATTCTAAATGTAACGTTAAATTTAAAACTTATGAACTCAGGGTTCCTAACGTTTAAATTCGTGTTATTAGTATTAAACTTCAGGAGTTCCTAAATCAGAAGTTGATTTAAATGAAACATCTGTGCTAAAGAGGGTTGAAAAGAACGTACCTATGCTTGGTGAATTGCCGGGCCCTGCCATGTAAAGTGCCCAGACCTGGTCGGGTGCCATTGCATAATTGTAAAATTTGCCATTTGAAAAGAATCCCTTGAGGTTGCCATTATTATTGTATCCAAAAATGGCCTGTGCCTTGGCTTGTGGATTTCCAAGTGAAAAGGCTCCTTTGTATACACAAGACCTCGCTAGTTTGCCATCAACGTACACATCGAGTGTCCTTCCATTGGCAACAGTTGAAATGAGAACCCAACGCTGGTATTCAATGCCATTCGTTATATCGCACTTGTCGTTCGTAGTATACATTGATTGCCCGTTGTAATTTGTAATAAGATCGTCTAGTTTATAGCTAGTTGCTGATGAATCCCGTGCCTCATTATCAATTGTCACATCGCTGGAAGATGTTTGACGAACAACTAGAGTTCCATTTATAGGGTTTAATCCTATAAAAAGAAGCGTCTTTCCTTTACCATCTGCACCCGTAGAAAATCTGTTTACATCTGATATTTCCATCAAATGTGCAACACGGGCTGCACTACCACCTACAGTAGTACCAGTAAAGCCTCTTGTGCTAGAGACATACACCCAAAAGGAAGTTGAATACTGGCCTCCATCCATTACTCCTGTAAGAGTTGTGACTGCAACAGCCTTATCATTCGCTCCAAGACTTTTCGAAGCATCCGTCATTCTAGGTATTCCAGTTAAGGTATCCACTGATACACCTGATGGTTTATTACCATATAAAAACTGATATAAATAATATAGGCCAACGCAAATGACAACAAAAATAATAACACTCATACCTGTGCGGAACATGCGAGTTCCTGAATTCGTATTGGCATTCATTCTGCTAGCATTCAACATAAAAGTTTTCAATGCCGTCAAAATTAAAATCCTAAGGCCCCTTAGGATTTTAATTTTTAAGTTGAACAATACCCTTAGGAGGGGATAGCTTCTTTATTTCACTGAGCATTTGTTTCATATATCACTGAACATTTGTTTCATATATCACTGAACATTTGTCTCATATACAGCAAAGGGATTCAGTGGTTTTACTGTAGGCAGTTTGTTACAGTTTCCAAACATACACTCTGGCATTTTTATATTAAACATGAAATCACTTATATTCAATTGCTCCAAATAAAATGGAATTCCACGCGTATTTAGAATGCTTGATATGTCAGCATGAATATCAAATTTTGTAGAAGCATTGAAATTCAATCTAAATAGACCAATTTTACCCCTCCAACCAGGGGTTCTATATATTTTCCAACTATCACTTGAAGACGCGAATCGTGTGTAATCAAGAAGCTTGGAAACGACCAGTTTTTCACCGTAATAAACATCATAACGACGGCCTTCCTTTATAATACTTATAACATTCCAGCGTTGTAAAGGAATTGCCGGAAGAGATACACTTTCCATGAAATATTGATTCTTATCTTGTGCTGTTTGTATTTTAAGAATTGCCGGGACATATGGTTTATCATTTGTAGATGTATATCCAGATATCCATAATTCAAAGACGTTGCCTAATCCCAAGATTTTAGTTAAATGTGTGTTTTCTGCCATAGTACAGTTTGAACAGTTTATCGCTTCACATTTACACGTTTTATACGTATAATCTGTACATGATGGACCGAATGATGTTAAAGGGGTTGCTGTTGTAATACAATCCACTTTTGACACTGTTTTAGGTGCTGATTCAATGTATATAGCAAACCGTAGAGTATATGGCTTTCCTTCTGAGATTTCATTTCTCAAAGGAATATATGAATTAGGCAATACTTCTGTTTCAGTTGTAATAGGCATATCATATAAAGGTTTAGGCCCTTCAAATGATGGTGGTTTTTTAGCTATCATTAAAACCAAATATGCTATTAATATTGATATTGCCAGAAAGAGTATTATCTCTATCAGCATTCTAAATAACTGGCCGTAAAAATACCGCCACATGTTAAGAACACTTGGATGAATCCGTTTCTGCTGATATGTCAAAATCTGATTCGAGTGCTAGTGCTGGTTGAGCTGTTTTGACCTCTTCATATGTTATTGCACGTGGCCATAGAATAAAATTACGTAAAATTATGTTTTTATCTGATCCCTGCCAGAAAGGGAAATGAAAACGTTGGGGATTTTCGCCTTGGCCATTAGGCAATACGATATCAGAACCCACGACTCTTTGAAATGCCTGTTGAGCATTAATGTATACCGTAAAACTTTTCTTGGAAACTACAACGGTAACACGAAATGGCTTATAAAGAGGAATATTCTTGATTTCACGACTACTGTAAGGAGTTGTTGTTATACCACTGAAAAATGTAAGTCCCAAATCATTCGTATCATTTAAATACATATACATAGCAGAATTTAAACTCATTGCATTTTGCATATCAAGCGTTGTTTTAATAGGCAATGTATCAATGGGGATCGCATTACCAGAAGAATCAACGGCAGCTTTATACAGAATTACACGTTTTGCTGAAGATTCATCATCCGTTATTTTCCTTACAAAAATATCTACAGAAAATGAAAAGTCATTTACAAATTTATTCTTAGAGATCGTATCCTTTTCTAAAGGCAATGGCTTATCTGTCTGTTGTGCACCAAGAGCATCAAACGATTTCAGAGGATCCACATACACTTTGTTATCATATAATGCAGGAACTCCAATATACCCTTTTGAACCGGGTGTAAATTTAAATATTGGATGTATTGTAAAATGAATAAGCAATGCGATTAGAAAAATAATAAATATATACAATAATACATAAAAAAGAACATTTAATATATAGGACCCATTATCCCCTGTGGCATAACTTACTGCATAATTTTTACCACGTGAAGCTGCATTTGAAACAGCAGAAGATGTAATAGAAAGCCCCTTTAATATTTCTTCAGCCGTTGAGGGGGCTGTTATTGACGGAACGGCACTCATTCTGATTCAGCATCATTTCTCTTTTTTCTAGAATCTGCGATCAATTATTCATCATCCAAACTGTCAAAACACCAACCCCTGTTACACCCATGCCAAGTGCAATACCTTGAACTCTCGCTTTCCAATCTGCTTCTGCGAAATCATCTGGCGTCCATATAGGTGAGCGTTTTATAGATCCTAGTCTGGCATAGTCCTTCATGATCCTAGATTCAGTATATTCAGGTTTTCCAAGGCTTTTATTCACCTCGTTGTGTAAAAGAACTGTCCATTTAAATAAATCAGAGCGTCTGTCTAGGTGTGTTGTAATAGGGTATTTATCAAGATGTTTATTATAATGATCACGACACATCGGACATGGTATGAGATTTCTTAAACTTTCATAAAATTCTTTGGCGGATTTTTTATGAGAATAAGAAGGTTCTGTTGGATATCCTAGTGCGACAATATGTATTGTGTGCCAGAAAAAAGGACCCCATACTTCTGGCGGAATATGCATTCTATGATATGCTTGGGATTTATTAGTTAAATTCACCGCATAAAGCGAGATGATGGCATTTAAAATAGGGAATGGCAGATCGTAGGCATAATTCAAGTATATGTACAAATTGTGGAGGACATGGACATACATTTCGCCAGTGTATCGCCCCAGTTACAAGCTATGGTGTAATTATGGTTCGTCCTCAAGTTGGCTTTGATATCGCTGCATCATTGTCTTCAAATCCGGGTCTTGTAACAGGTATGGAAAATCAAGAACTAGAATTTTTATTGATTCAACGGCGTGATAGCTTAGGGTTTATTGAGTTGATGCGGGGGAGATATAAGATGTCAGATATTGATTATATTCGTCTTCATATGAATGGAGTAACGTTAAATGAACGTGAGAGATACTGTGAGGGACCTTTTGAAGAATTATGGAATGGAATGTGGGGCCTAGATCATTCTCATTTATACAAGAATGAATACGAAACCGCCAAGGCCAAATGGGAACAGATCCATAGGGGTGTTACTGATGTAAATGGTAAAGTCTGGACGTCAAAAGATATCGCCAATACATGCGATGAAACACATCACACTCCTGAATGGGGCTTTCCAAAGGGACGGCGAGATTCTCAAGAATCTGATTATATCTGTGCCATGAGAGAAATGTATGAGGAAACTGGTGTAAAAGAGAATGATGTAATTCCTATCAATAATTTGGAGCCACTGGTGGAATCTTTCTTTGGTTCAAATCATGTTCATTATTGCCACAAATATTATTTGATTTGGGTTCCAAGGGAGTTGAATATCTCATTTGATAATAAGAATGAGCATATGAGAAAGGAAATTGGTGATATCCAATGGGTATCGTTGGAGAAGGGCCTTTCTCTTATTCGGCAGAAAAATGTGGAAAAGAAGGAGGTGTTACTCAGGGCAGCGTCGATATTTAGAAATCTATGCCCTTTTCCTGTAGGTTCAAAATCTGGAAAACGCTGAACGCTGAAGGCTGAACGCTGACCACTAAAAGGGAAACGTTCATAACGACATAATTTTAAAGTGGAGCGGGATTAGAATGGCCTCCCCAGAAGCACAAAATCTTATTGAAAGGTGGCGAAACGAGAAAGATTTTGAAAAAAGGGATGAATTACTGAAGGAAATGGAAGAGAATGGATTATTTCCTACAGATGATACTACCGAGTGGGAAAAATATGGCCTATATCCCGATTTGAAAGACCCTGATTTTTTACCCAAACTTATAAGAAAACGGGAATTTCAGGAATCAAAGCAGAAATCTGTAAAGGAAACTGAGTTAAAAGGCGATCGTTGTAGAACAAGTGAGGACTTTGAAATAACTCCTGTTCAACGATTTGTTTCACGCATGTTATCTCCCAGAACACCCTATAATTCTTTTCTCTTATACCATGGTGTTGGTGTTGGTAAAACATGTAGTGCCATAACAGTTTCTGAATCATATTTGGAAGTGTATCCAAGCAGAAAAGTGTATATCGTGGCTCCTCCAAATATCCAGGAAGGATTTCGCAGAACAATTTTTGACGTAGAAGGCCTTCGAATTCCAAAGAAGGGGCGTGCCTCTCACCGTGGGTGTACAGGAGATATTTACCTTTCTCTTACGAATTCATATGAAGAAAAGGACGCCAATGTAATTGAATCTAGAGTTTCAAAGGCAATTAAGGCACGCTATGAGTTTTTCGGTTATACTTCCTTTTATAACCACATTCGCAGATTAATCTCAAGTATGCCAAAGGATTCATCCCCAGAAAAACTTGAATCCATGAAACGTCAGAGCCTACAAACAGAATTCTCAAACCGTCTTATAATCATTGACGAGGCACACAATTTACGTGATATCTTTTCATCAACACGCGTAGTTGAAGAAGAAGATATAGACGATGTTACTCCACAAGATACTGCTGATTCAAAGGGCGGTAAACGGTTAACCCCGTATCTGAAAGAGGTGTTGGAGGTGTCAGAAGGCATTACATTCGTATTAATGACAGCAACACCTATGTATAATTCTTACACGGAAATAGTCTTTTTACTCAATCTTCTGCTAATCAACGATAAATTTCCAACAATCGCCATTGATGATATTTTTGACCAAAAGACACAAACATTTATACAGGGTGGGCAATCCATTCTAGGAAGACTCGCTTCTACATATATATCTTTCATGCGTGGAGAAAATCCGCTCACGTTTCCGCTTCGTCTAGAACCATTGCAAAAACTAAAGGCATGGCCAGCGAGAACTCCTAAAGGAGAACGAATCGATCCTGAAGAATTTTCGTCCCAGACCAAAGAAACAGAGAGAGTTCTGCGTCTTCCATTTATAGGAGCGAGCTTTTCACCTGAGGTTGATACAATGTATAGATCCTTTGTTGATGAAAGAGTCAATTCGCCTGAAGGACTCGGCATTGCAAATATGGATTTACTTATTCAGGCAGGCAATTGGATTTTTCCAGAATCAGACTCAAGTATCAATATATTAGACAGAGTTCGTCAAGTTGGATTTGATAATACATTTGACAAAGAAAAACGCGGTTCTTCTGTGCAATTCCGCACAACAGATCCAAGTTGGTTATTAGAAGAAAAACTTCCTCTAGCAAGTTCCAAGGCCGCTATCCTATTAAAACGTCTAAAAGAATGTAAGGGAGTGGCATTTGTTTACTCGCGTTTTGTTCCAAGTGGTGCACTAACTATCGCTCTCGCCTTGGAGGCAAATGGATATACAAATGCATTAGGAACACCGCTTTTGGCGAATGGGCCTCAGAAGGCCAGGCAGTGTGCTTTGTGTAATAGGAATGAGAAAGCACATGGCTCTGTTCCAGCCGAAGGTTCCGTGGCAGCACATAATTTTAAACCGGCAAAGTATGTCTTACTAACAGGCTCTGAAGAATTATCCCCAAATAACGCCGGTTCCATTAATTTAGCTCGTTCAAATAAGAATGTGTATGGTGAAGAAGTGAAGGTCGTAATCGGCTCACAGATTGCTGGAGAAGGTTTGGATTTACGATATGTTCGCGAAGTCTTCGTATTTGATAGCTGGTATCACTTAAATAAGCTTGAGCAGATTGTTGGGCGTGGCATACGTAACTGTTCGCACGCAGCATTGCCAGAAAATAAAAGGAATTGTACAGTTACATTGTTGATCAACACGTATCAGAATCCTACTCAAGAATCAATTGACATGTATTCATATCGTTCGGCCTTAAGAAAAGCGATGATTGTTGGGAATGTCACGCGTGTGTTAAAGGAGAATGCCATTGATTGCACATTGAATCGCAAAGCCATTATGGTAGAAGGCCTTGATCCTATTGATTTATTTGACAGTCAAGGCGTTCTAAGAAAGGATGTGAATCGCAATGATGTCCCTTTGACACCTATGTGTGATTGGTTAGAAACGTGTAATTATGTATGCAAATATGATTCAAAGGAAATCAGTGCTGAGATTAGCCTTGATAAACAAGATTCATCAACGTATGATGAATACACGGCGAGATTTCAAATGAATACATTGAGAAAATATATAGAATCTTTGTTTGGAGCTGAAGAACAAATGTTTTTAACGTTTGATACTCTCGCCTTACACTTTAACACAATCCCAAGACCTCTTCTTGCCTCCTTAATGGCTGAAATGACACAGAAAAAGGAATTTCGTATAACATTAGATGAAGAAAGAACGGGTCGTCTAATATATAAGAACGGTTACTATGTATTTCAGCCAGATAAGATAAGAGATACAACGATTCCAATCGCAATTCGTATAGCGAAAATTCCTATTTCTCGCGATGAATATGTGCCTTCTCATATAAAGAAGGAATCTACCTCAGATAAGGCTGATGTAAAAGCATTGATTGGTGAGGAAGTTTCTATGAAAATATCCATAGGAGATGAGGACAGTGAAGCGTTATGGGAAGAAGTATTGGAATGGGCGGATGAAATACGTGGAGGAACGGCAGATGAAATTCCTGCACAGCTTCTAGAAGAAGTATCAAATCTCAGAGAATCCACTGGAATTTTTAAGGCACAGAAAGAGAGAATTGAAATGATTATGTGGATCTATGAAAATATTAAAAATTTACCAGATGTTCGTGGTAGATTCGCAGATTGTGTAATAGAGTATTTTTGGGATGAATTTATAACACACGGAACACGGCGTGAGCTCTTGACTATAAAAGTAGAAGACCCTGTAATCGCGTCTGTTGCGAAGGACATGTTTTGGAAATATGATGGAAAGACATATATACGGTTTGTAAATTTCAAAAACGATATAGAATATTTGTGTATAAATAATGGAAAGGTTGAGCCTTGTTCAAAGGCCGTGAGCGAAGTCTTACAAAGGGAAAATACTTTGGTAGGTAAAATTGATGTTCGTTATACTGGATATGAATATGGATTTGTATTATACAATCCTAAAAAACAGAAATTTGTCTTTAAAAATGGAAAACCACCAGGGCCTGGAGGAAAAGTGGGCCGTGGTTCAGAATGTGCCATTAATTCAAAGATAGAATATCCCACTAAATTGCTTGAAAAAATCGGTCAGACCTTGCGAACGGCAGGAATGCATGATTTGGGGTTAAATGAAGATACTTTAGCAAAGCGACGTATTCAAAATTCAATTCGTATATGTACTGTGTGTGATTTAGTTCTACGATACATGGATAAGTCAAATGTGAGTAAAAAGAGATGGTTTTATCGGCCATTGGAAGCGAAACTTCATGGTCATCCTTTACGCTAAAAAGTGAATTTAAAAGAATGATGCAATAGTAGTTCAAATGGAACAGATTGCCGTGTTTGAAGAAAAGGTAACTCTTACGCCGGCGGATCTTTCACGGGAAATCACAAGTTTTGATGAGATCCTATTGGATAGACTTAAGAATAGTATTGAAGGCAAGTGTTCAAGACATGGATTTGTTATTCCTGGAAGCCTTGAACTTCTGAGTCGTTCCATGGGTGCAGCAGAAAAGGGTCGTTTCACGGCTGACTTTCTCTATCATTTGAAGGCACAAGGAAAGGTTTACAATCCGCCCGATGGATTTCAAGCCGAGGGTGATGTAATTCGTAAGAATAAAATGGGACTTTATCTTATTATTAATAACGCGATACGCATTATGGTTCCGCGTGATCTTCACATTGGCAATGAAGAGTTTGACTCCATCCAGATTGGAGATGTAATTCGTGTTGAAATTAAGAAGTCTAGATTTCAAGTGAATGATACGCATATTCTTAGCATCGGTCAATATGTTTCTACAGTAAATAGCATTCCTCGTGTTGAGGGCGAGGAGGGTGTTGAGGGTGAGGAGCAAGAAGCTGCGTTAGAAACTAAAGAAGAAGAAGAAACGGCCGAATAGAATGAGTTCCCTAAAAGATGACTTTGAAACGCGGAAAAGAGTTTTTGAGGAAGTAAAACGTTTTAACCGGACCGAGTTAGAGGAACTTTATAAGGTTTTGAGGAGATGTTCTGAAGAAATCAGTGAAAACAGCAACGGAATCTTTTTTGACCTTTTATCTTTAAAGGAAGATACGATTGCCAAAATAGAAGAGCTTATTGTTTTTTGTAAGGAGAATCGTGTGAGCTTTGATGTAAGAGAAAAGGAGATTACTGAACTTGTACATTCTACTGGGCTTACAGAAGAGGACACTTAAGATGGGCTTACGAATATAGTATAATGAGCATCGAAGCACTCTTTGCAGCGATAGACAAGAATTCATTTAAGACTTCTTGTCCTCCGAAATTTACTCAAGCAGTAAAGGAAAAAAACACACTTATGAATCCTGAAACACAGTGGTCATCTGTAAAACGTCAGTTGGATCCTCCGCGTCTAACAACTGCCTGGCTTTGTTCCGAAGATCCGCTGATGCTTATTGCTGGTGCTGGGTATCGTGCCACAGAGGTTCGGAACCGATCATTCGCACTTCAAGAGGAGGCGTTGTCTTTACTGAGGGGCAATAGAAAGCTGACAAAGGCGAAGATGGCGGATGCACTGAGTTCTTTGAAGCCGAATGAGGATCAGACAAAGGTGATTGCACGGATATTGTTGGCACTCAAGCAATATCAGACGGTTTGCTATAATGAGAAAGATAAGACGGTTTGGACGATGCCCGATGATTTGAGAGCATGGTCCACATCGTTGAGAACGATATGGATTGACAGTAGGTCAGAAAGTTATTTGGATTTTAGTGAAACCGCACCAATTCATATGGGCAAATGGCTTTCTGACAGAGAGGGTGAAGGTTGGAAGATTGAATGGCCTGTGTCAGAGGATGGCTATGAAGATATGAAGCGGATCGCATTGGAACGTGGGCTAACTGTGCGACCAATGGAGGGGACGAAGGCGAAGAAGGATGACTACGCACGTGTTTTGGGACGTTCTTATGCAATTGAACATTTGGGGTAGAGGGTCTAAAAATGAGTTCTCATACCGTCAAACTTAAAAGTTAAGAACCCCTATGTTCTTAACTTTTAAGTTTTCGGAAATGCCGTTAAGTAATTAAGTTGAGGGAACTCCCCCAAGGGGGAGTTCTTTCCCTTAGGATTCAGTATTTAACGGTAGTATAGTAGAAAAAATGCTGTGTCCTATCTGTTCTGAAAGTGGTCATTCTTCATTCAAGTGCCCAGAGCTTTATTCTGAGATTAAAGAGCCTAGCCCCCCTCAGCCCACGGGTCCTCGCGGGCAAGGCGAAGATGACGATTAAAGTGTAAAATGCTGAAAGGCGTTACCGTCAATTTCTAAAGTTAAGAACGCAAGTTACGTTATTTTTCAAGTTGCTTAGGTGTTTTCTCGTGTACCTCAAATATTGATGATACAGTCTTGAAATACTCCTCCTTATGTAAGATGTCAATATATGCTCCCATTTTACAATTGTATTCTTGCTCAGTTAAATTAAAAGCAACGGATGGCATTAGTAATACAGCTACTTCATTGCCTTTTAACTTTTTGCGGGTACTCTTCGCAAACGTTTTTATAGATTCATACTCGCATATCGTAGATTGACTTAGTGCTATATGACATGGGTTTAGAATAGTATATGTCGGTTTTTCCGCCATAACTATTTTATATGCTGATTTTTGGCATTATCCCGCGTTCGGCCCCTTAAAAGTTGATAGCAACTTAAGCTTTTTGATATAGTCACTAATAGATGGAGCTCTACCCGGCCACAATAGACAGTCTTAATAGGCTTGTGGAAGAGTGGGTTATTAATGATGATCGCGAATTAGAGGCTACGTTTGAAAATGCTTCTGACACCACGACCTTCTTATCCGTGGCACAGCGTTTATCCGCGAAAGGCTACGAAGCCTTGCCACAAGAGGATAAAATGAACATTATTACACCCCAACAATACCGTTTTACACTTACCGGAATGGCAGCCGTAGAGGACTATTGTCGTGATGATACCCTCGAAGGCAAGGCGTATGAGGTCATTATGAAGCAACGTGCTGGAGTAGAGTCAAATGTTGATATCAAGGATTACGGCGTCCGTATCAAGGCCCGTCGCGAGGAACCTTTGGCGAAAGATGACGTGACTGTTCGTGACCTCTTGAATGGTTGGGCAACGCAGAGAAAGGCCTTTCGCATTTTACGCCGATGGACGTTCATGAACCGTGAGAAAGGGGTTCGCTTTGACTTGAGTATGATTCGCTCATCGCCAAAGGGCCCACGCGGAGATTTCATTTGGCAGAGTTCATTTCAACAGAGGGATATAACGAAAGAAACCGCGTTTTATGAAATAGAGGTTGAGCTTATTCGTCCTGAGGGCGTTGATATGGGAACGCCTGAGAGCCTAGCCGCGGTAACGAAGAATTGCATGAAGAATCTCATTGCTGGTGTAGGAGATGTGCTTCGTGGAATTCAGAAGCACCACCTTCTAATCAGACAGCCAACCGCAGCAAAGGTCATCGCCGGCTACAAGGAGCTCGTGAAAACCGACAGATTTCGTGGCGTAGCTCCTATCACGATGGTTGTTCAAAACATGCGTAAGGTGAAGACTGTGGGTGAGCCCAATATTCGTGATGGATATAACGTCACGGATAAGGCCGATGGTCTCCGCATGATGGGTTACGTGGACGGTGAAGGCGAACTCTTCATGATAGACATGTCCATGACGGTATATAAGACAGGACTCAAGCGAGAGTCGTGTGCATATTCATTGGTAGATGGAGAGTATGTGACAAAGGACAAGAGCGGAGAAGCAATCCAGCAATTTATGTTGTTTGATATCTACATTGCTTCTGAAAAGCGGGATATTACCCAGCTTCCTTTCATGGGAAGTGGGGTTGATTATAAGGAGGGCGGAAGATTTGGTGAGCTTCTCTCATGGGGAGATAGGTGGAATAGTGGGGACGGTCCAACAATTTCTCCAGCTGCAAAGGCCAGTAAGATTATGGTGAGCATCAAAGATTTTAAGTTCGCGAATGCTGGTGATTTGAGTATATTCAAGTTATGTGAAAAGACCTTGCTCATGGCCGGTTCATCACGTTATAACACAGATGGTCTAATTCTTACACCAAATATGCTACCTTTACCTGAGAAACCTGGTGTAAAATTCGCTGAACAATTAAAATGGAAGCCTGCCGAGGACAATAGTGTAGATTTCCTCATTGAGTTTGATAAGGATATTGACACAAAATTGGATGCGATTACAACTGGTGTAAAGCCAATTACAGGTGAGACAATTCAACATAAGACAATGCGTCTCTATGTTGGGTCAGACCTTGATCCAGCATACGAGGATCCTCGTGGCACTGTTCTATTTGAACAGCCTTTGCCTGGAACACTGGCAAGACGCGGTCGTTCTCGCCGTGAATACAAGCCAGTCTTATTCAATCCAAGTGAATTGCCAGACACTATGGCAGCGGTTTGTTATTCTGAGATTATGACATCGGCGACTGGGGACGATTATATCGTTTGTGAAAATGGTGATCCAATTGAGGATAAGAGCATTGTGGAAATGCGTTATGAGCCTGGAAATGAACCTGGATGGCGTTGGATTCCTATGCGTGTTCGTTATGACAAGACGGAGCGGTATCAGAAGGGTATTATCGGGCGTACCTTGAATAAGGATGAGGCAGCAGAAGGTGTCTGGAACAGTATTCACGACCCTATTACACGCCACATGATTTCAACTGGTTCAGAACAACCATCACCCAAGGAACTTGCCGAAATGTCAGGTGCTGTTGCAGGAGTAGCATCGGGTCAGGTTACAAAGATCTATTATGACAGAAAGGGTGCTAAAGAGGATATCTTGATGGTACGTGGTCTTCGTGATTTCCACCGTCGTTATATAAAAGAGGAGCTCTTGTTGGGTCGTGGCTTGAGGGGCGGTGGCAAGACGTTTGTTGATCTCGCATGTGGGCAAGGCGGTGATTTATGGAGCTGGATTCGCTACAATGCCGAATTCGTGTTCGGCACGGATATTGCTGGCAATGGTATTCGTGACCCACAAGAAGGTGCGTATCGTCGATATGTAAATGCTGTCATGAAAAATGGGGGCTATGACAAAGTTCCAAAGATGGTCTTTACGATTGGTTCTTCGGCCAAAAACTTGGCCTCTGGAGAAGCTGGAGCTACTCCTGAAGAGGCAAATATGATGCGTGCTGTCCTAGGAAATAATCCTGATGGCCCGATTCCTCCCTTCGTTGAGAAGTATGCAAAGGGACGACTAAGAAATGGAGCTGATTGTGTGGCAATTATGTTTGCCATTCACTACTTCTTTGAAAACGAAGTGGCACTCACGGGATTCATGAGGAATGTGAGTGAATGTTTGGCAATGGGTGGTTTATTTATAGGGTGTTGCTTTGATGGACAGAAAGTCTTTGATGCGTTAAGAGCGATTCCAGAAGGAGGTTCTTTGATGGGCAAGGAGAAGGACACAGAGATTTGGAAAATTACAAAACGTTATTCGTCAAATGATCTTACAAATGGCCCTGATTCATTGGGCTTACCCATAGAGGTTGATTTCGTGAGTATTGGAACTACGCAGAGAGAATATCTCGTGTCATTTGAATACCTGAAGACGAAAATGGCAGAGATTGGATGTGATCTTCTAACAAAAGAAGAATGTAAGGAGTTGGACTTAGTAAATAGCACATCACTATTTGAAGATACGTATGATATGGCTGCGAGGAAGGGACAAAAATTTAACATGTCGCCTACAGTTCGTCAGTATTCCTTCTTCAATCGCTGGTTTATATTTAAGAGAAGACGTGGAGGTTCTTTGCCTGAAGAAATTCCTGAGGCTGTGCCTTTTGCACCAGAGGTTCCTGGATTATTAGAATCGAGTGTAGGTTCTCCTCAAGTTAGTAAAACACCAGCAAAGACGCTATCAAATGCTCAATTAAAAGCACAAAAGGCAAGAATGGCACGCCTTGGAACTTCTGCAGGTGCTCCTATGGATGCTTCCGCCTCTGCATCCGCTTCAGCAGGAGCTTCAGCAGGCGTGCCTGCCTCTGTAGGTGTACCTGGCTCTGCCGCAGGCTCTGCAGGTGTACCTGGCTCTGCTGCAGGCTCTGCAGCTTCTGCAGAAACACACACCATACCTGTAGCCGGAATGGAAAAGCGTAAATATACACTATCTGAGCTATTCCAGTTCTACCACGATGCCCCTCTCAACGATAAAATCAAGCTAGGAGATCCTTCAGCAGCTCGTTGGCTCGCACTATCAGCCCCCTTTCCTATCTTAGATGACAAGGTAGAATATCCAAGTGCTGAACATTATATGGGTGCTATGAAATACAAACTTGCCACAAATAAACCAGAACTTGCAGCACGTATATTCTCCAAGGAAGGAGAAGTTCACCAAAGTTTCTTGGTCACAAGGGCTACCGAAACCGCACAAGGTTCACGTGCTCTATCCGCCGAAAGAGATCACGAATTACTAAAAGCGGAAAGAGCGAAGGTACTTGAAGAAAGCAATCCTGTTGGAAAGGATGGCATGGATAAGTATAAGGCGAAGTTTGACGAAGGTAAGTGGTTTAGTGTAAAAGATCGTGTCTTGAGAGAGGCATTGACACAGCGTTGGAACAAGGACGAACGTCTACGCAAAATTCTACAAGCTATAAAGGCAAAGGGACTCCTTCTCTTATATTACACGGGTCCTGTGGCAGGAAGTGATCTTGGTGGAAGAAGAACAGAAAAGGGATTTATTGATGGTGAGAATAAGGTAGGAAAAATTCTCATGGAACTTGCGGGATGGATGAAAACATAAAATATTATAATATGAATATGGCCTTTGAAATAGGTGTAAAAGTATATGTCCGCTCTGCATTAGGGATTCTACAAACAAAAGGGACAAACCCCTTTTGGGGATATCAAGAATCGCTTGAATTCAAATGGCCAGAAGTGCCTATTGTTGAGAAGTATGGTAAAATATACAATTGTCATATAGACAATGGGATATTTTATGGTATTATTTTTGATGATGGGACAATTGGTCACCGAATAAAAGAAGAAGATATTATATTCATATCTTCCACTTGAAGATTAACATCACCGGAAATATTATAGATGCTCATCTACATACGACTTCAAGTATTTAATATTTATTAGAGTGACATTTAAGTCATGCTTTCTATTATGATTTTCATACTCAGATGAAACTTTGTTTATCATCGTAATAAGGCGATCAAGCGATTTCTTGTATGCAACAACTTTGTAATCAAGACCCTTTCCCTTGGCTAGAACCATATATCCTAGCTTCTCAAACATCATATCATGCCACTTATCTATACCAGCTTGTGTACCATTAAAAGGTAAAAGTTTGACTGCATTACGCGTCTTGTTTTTCTTACGCGTCTGGTTTTTCTTACGCGTCTGGCGGTTTGCCATTTCTATATAAGGTTCACAGTATAATGTTCCGTTAAAAAGTGAAATCGCGAGTATATGTGTAAAAGGGTATTATGTATAAACCTGCACCCTTTACGGGTGGAACTCCCCTTCAGCCGTGGATGACGTTGGCACTTACCCATCGTCATCCTCGAGACAATGATATACACTTTGACGAGCCTACGCATGTATATACGGTAAAAGGCTCATCCAAGGGATATTCTTCTATTACAACCTTTCTTCACGCCTTCTTTCCCCACTTTGATGCCGACGCTGTAATCAAGAATATGATGAATTCTAAGAAATGGCCTCAGAATAAGTGGTTTGGAATGACAGCCAAAGAGATAAAGGATGCATGGAACGCAAATGGGCGTGAGGCATCTGAGGCGGGGACTGCCATGCATTTGGGCATTGAAATGGTTATGAATGGTGCCGAGGCCATTGTTGAACAATCCATTAAGGATTCCATTGAATGGAAGTATTTCTGGAATTATTGGAACAAAGATGTAGAAATTTGGGAGCCGTGGAGAACCGAGTGGGAAGTGTGGGACGAGGATCTGAAGCTGGCCGGTTCTGTTGATATGATTTATAGAAGCAAGATAGACGGTACATACGCTGTCTATGATTGGAAGAGATCAAAGGAAATTAAGTTTGAGAATTCCTTTCAATCTGGCTATGGCCCTGTGTCACATTTCCCAGATAGTAATTATTGGCACTATACGCTTCAGTTAAATTTGTATAGGTGGCTTCTTGAGAAGCACTATGGTATTGTTGTTTCAGAAATGGCACTTGTGATTATGCATCCAAATAATGCTAATTACAAGAGATATAAGTTAAATCGTCTTGATGCCGAGATTGAAGGGGTGATTGAGGCAAGACGACAAGCATTACGTGAAGGAAAAGGCGATGTTGCTGTGTTTGATGTTAACCAGCTCACTCAACAGGATTCGTAGTTTCAACACGATGTATTTCTGCCTTAATGTTAAGTGGCATGAATTCATATGGAACTGTCTTTCTATCCGCATTCTTCAAGAATAGGTTACCGAGTCTTCCATCTGGTAAATTAACAATGATTATAAATTCTGCCTTTTTTCTTTTGTTTTCAATTGACGCGAGTTTAACAATAAGTGGCGTAGGTGGAATTGGATTCCCAGGCTCATAGGACAAAATATATAAGGATAAGTTGAGGGTCTTAGAAATTTCTTTTGCGATATCGATATCTGTGATTGGATCATCAAATCCCTGTCCCATCTCTTTAATCGCATCCAATGATACGCCAAAATCATATAATATAGGCACCATAGAATTATTCTCGTAAAAATTAAATATGAATTTAGGACCGAATTTAGCATTCAAGTATGGATCCTCAGAAGACGCAATTAATTCTTGAGATACTAACTTGGGTATATTATTTTCAGAAGGGACCTCGGCAGGGACCTCAGCAGGGACCTCAGCAGGGACCTCAGCAGGAGCCTCAGCAGGAGCCTCAGCAGGGACCTCGGCAGCAGGGACCTCAGCAGGAGCTTCGGCGACAGGTGCTACAACAGGTGCTGCAGGTTGCTGAGGTGTAATAGAGGTATATTCTTCAAGGTGTTTATAATCTTCTTTTTTCGTCCATTCCATTCGCAACATCTCTGACCACGCCGGCAAATCTTCTGAAACAATATATTGACTTCCACTGCGAAATGCCGCCATTATCTTCACATACTGGCCAACATTCTGTGTTAAAAGTTCCATTCTCTTTACAGGAAAGCGTATCAATTCTTCAATGAGTTTACGAATAAGAAGTTTTGTAGCAGAAACTTTATTTGCACCCACATCAAAGTTATCAGGAATGTGTAAAAGGCATTTGTCTTGATCCCCTTTCCATACACAACGGTCCTTACATTGAGCCTCAGCCGTAATACGACAATCAATACGTTTCAAAGTCGGTTTTCTTTCAGGCAATGGTGTTGAAGAATCAAGCCAACTCATTATTGTATTTTCTAAAATAATTAACAAACGCTGTCTTTTTTCAGCTAAACGTATATTAATATTTTCTTGGCCATTAAAATAAATAATTTTATTAATCTGTTCTTTTAATTCACCAGTAGCAACAGAGAACCAATTCGCAAATGTATATCGCAAATGTTGGTAAATTTCCTCAAACTCCTTATAATCAACCGCTAAATCAGCATCAGCTGTTGAAGGTCCAAACGCGATTTTACGATCAATATACCAAGGAATCTCACCTCCTTCAACCATTGATTCTAACTGTCCTTCTTCATCACCCTTTCTCACAGGAACATAGATACCTCCTTTTAATTGCAACGCGTATACATAATCACGCTTAGGATCTGTTTTATCAAGACGTAATATATTCACAATTTCATACATGTTCTTTGAATATTCATCTAATAAGGGGGAAAGCCTTGTTTGATAAAAGTCTCTGACTGTGGATGTCTTTGCAAGACGAGTAGCAAAGTTCCTCCATTCAATCTCTATTGGAACATTCATATAAACCGTTCCATCATCAATTGTTGGAACGACAATTAATTCATCGCCAGTTTCCTCTACCTTAAATATAACTGACGCCACGTGATTATATACATCTCTCATAATAGCATGAACACGTACTTCATCATCTGCAAGTGTCATTAGCTTTGATAGGGGGATGAGTGTCTTTGAATTAACGTCTGGAGAATCTGTATATATACCAAGGCCCGATGAATGACACATGTTTTCATACTCTTTTACTCTCTCCTTTACTATAGCTGGCCAAGAAGCATAGGTATTTCTTGTAAAAATAAGAGTATTTTCAGAAATCTTTTTAGAAGGATTATTGTCTGTGTAAAAGAGTGGTTCCCATATTCCTGAATAATAGTGTAGAACAAACGCGATATCACAGCCTGTTTCAGGATCCGTGTGTCTTTTATTTACACCATAAGGAGGACAGCGAATTTCTACAGAACCATCTTTAGACACTTCAAGTACAATAAACAGTATTCCATTCATATGCTGTTCGCCATTTGAATCTGTCCAGTACATTAACTCTGGTAACGAGAACAGTTGAGAAAAATGACGAAACTCCTTTGTCTTCTCAGTGTCCTTCATAAAGGCCTCAAACCCAGTAAATCCCTTCCATGCACGAACGACCGCCTCTTTGGTTACACCAACAGGGTTTCCTATTAGAAAACGTTTCTGTGCAAATTCTCTCAAGAGATTAGGAGGAGGAGGGGGAGTGGATAGATTGTAAAAATCAAATAAGAAATTACCATAATTCAGTGATAAAAAGAGATTCGGTTGAACGATCGATAGGATTTGAGCTTTGAGAGAGGCAGCAGAATTTTTTCCGAAATAAGGTGCCATAGCTGCCAAGAACGATTCAGGCTGATTTCGTTTATTATTTTCAGCGGCTAATCTGAAAAACCCAGAAGCACTCGGCAGATTCGTGAGATTATCCACCATCAGTTTCCACACTGTATGATCTTGTATAACTAGCCCAGGATTTTCTCTTGACCCTAGTGAATCTTGTGCGAAAAATACATCTACATTCTTCGGCACAATGCCAATTTGAGGCCCAGCCTTTGTAAGTTCAAGAGGTAGTTTTTCTGATCCAACGATGTATGTTTTCGTTATTGAATCAAGTGCCGTTTCATAATTGACTGGCACAATCTTAGAAGGTTGATCCTGTTTCTGTAAAGACTTTGGAACAAAGGACGAGGATTCTCTGACATCTGATGCCAAAGAAGGCACAACTGGTTCAGTTGCAGCAAATTCTTTTCGCATGGATCTTAATGGAGCAAAAGGCATATCATCCTCATCAATACGATGATCACGTATAAAACAACATGGGAGATAGAGGCCGAGAGGATGCGGTGTCTTCGTTAGAAAATTAATAAACAAATGCTTCTTTGTCGTGGAGTCTTTATCTCTCGCAATACGCTCAATCACCGTATTTCCTCCTGTAGAATCTTCACGGTTTGTAATCAGACCGCCCCTACAGAAAGGACATGTTTTTTTATCTTTCGGCTTTCCTTTACGATCAACCGTTTTATTTTCAAAATCATCCTTTAACACAATAATCTCATCTCTTATACACCAATATTCAGAACAAATATAAATATTTGCCTGTCCTGGCAAGAGATTTGAACCATACCTCAGAGTTGTTATGATTTCTGTATTTGAACTCTTTGGTTTTGGAGGGGCCTTTCCTTTTTGAATGGGATATTCAACAAAAAGCACTCTCCCATTACTAATATCTTCTGTATAAATATCTTTCATACGTTCAAATTCATCTTCAGTCATGACTGTTGGCTGTTTCAATGCGTTTGCAGCACACATGCTGGGATACTTTTTAAGACTTGGGTGGGTCTTGGAATAGGAGAATAGTGTTTTATCATAAAACTGGAGACGTTTTCTGAAATATATTCTAGCTGGCTGTAATTTAATCTGAGAAACGTCTGTTATCTCATCGTCTTCATCCTCCTTTTGAGCTTTCGCTGAAGAGATTTTAGACATAGGCTTTACTTGCTTAGATGTTACGATAGCAGAAGCAGGAGCAGGGGCAGGGGCAGGGGCAGAAGCAGGAGCAGGGGCGGGCTGTAATGATGTTCCTAGATTGGCTACTGCTTCTTTTCCAAATTCTGTAAAATCTCCAAACCCTGAGTCAAATATATCTACATCGTCTACTTCATCTTGCATTACATCAAATGCTTTCAATTCCCCCTTTATTTCTGTTTCACCGTCAAAAGGTCCTTCTTCTCCTTGAGGCCCTTGAGGCACTTCTGGCACTTCTGTACTTTCTTCCATTTGGGACAGTTCAGCTTGTCCAACATCTTCTTTTTCCTCCTCCTCTAAGACATCGGCCATGTGCTTTGAATCAGAAAACATATCTGGACTTACAGAAATTAATAGAGATAGGAGTGTCTTAATTCTTCTCAATATAGTAAGAGAATCTACACGATATATGTGAAATGTGTAAAAGGGATGTTTTCCAAATATGGCAATATCTACACCAGGATTATCTTTCTGTGTGTATTCCAGCGTTACAGGATCAACTAAAGAATATTTTTCCTTACCAGAAATGAAATCACTCACACGTGCATGAGCGACTTCTTCAGTTACATCAAATTCTTCTTTATAAATACGCACAAGGGAAGGAAGAGAAGTCACGCCCTGTATTTTTTGTAAGTCGCAGACACGCATGAGAAACTGGAAATCTCGTGAAGGTGTTTGGAAATTACTTACATTCTTATATCTAAGAAACGCGATTGGCGATTGTTCCTTAATGGGCGAAGTTGTTATTTGGAAAAATCCTCTGAAATACGGCAAGACTTCCATGAGAGATCGTTTAGTGATAGGCACAGAATCTTCCTTTTCTGTCTGTAAGGATAATACAATATAGGCATCGGTAAGACGTATGTTTTTATCTGTGTAAAATGGTATCATGGGTAGTACTTTATCTATGTTTGGTTTCATTTGAAAGCCAGGAATAGACTTCATTACAGAATTTAAAATAGGGATTAAGTTATTTAAATCGCCCTGTCTCGTAAGAGCCTTTGAATCCGTGTTTGGCTGAATAGCGAACATTGCACTTTTATCGTTTAATATAAATAAATTCGCATATAAAGGATTGACACTTCCACTTCCAGGACGTATTAGAACTTTTGCCGATAAGAATTCTTCTTCTGGAATGATTGGACTTTCCTGTACCCATTTCTGTAGAATTGAAGGATCTTCCATCGTTGGAATATTGAGTGGACCTTCAACATGTACCTTGCTTATTGGTGAATTTATAACAGGAAAATAACGAATATATGGAACGAGCTCGCTTACTGGCATATCATAAAATATAGACTCTAGGCGAAAAGGTTGATATAGTTTTGAATCTTGTATATTTAGCTTTGGCTTACTCCAAGTAAATCGAAGATTCTTGATATTTAAAAAATTAATAGACTCGCCCCGCTCTCTTTCTCCAGGTTTTCTCAATGGAACTCCCTCAATTAATAGCTCATTGATTTTCTCAATTGACCTCTTTCTTTCCTGAAAACGTTCAGCACGTATTGGTGCATAACGTGCTACATCTTCACTAAGCCTTCCATCTTCTCTTGATTTATCGGCTCTAGGAAAATAGACGCGAAAGATTCCTTCCCAATCAAGACGACTCACTGGTTTTGCTTTAGGATATGCTTGATAAATATCTGAATATAAAAACAAGTGTATTGTATATACCGTAGATTCATCCACTGGTGTTTTAGCATCAGGTTTCTTGAAAAGAACTTCTTCAAGTAACATATGTTCACGATTTGTAATATCTTGTTTTTTGGGATTTCCCTCAATATCCACAAAGAAGGAATTTGGTCGTCCTGAATTAATTTGTGTAAAAGGTGAATCTATGTCAATGATCTTCTTTTCAAATAAATACTGTAAATGTATGAATTTATTATCAGATTTCAATAAAAGACATTGATTTTGAGGATGAAATTCCTCCTTTAAGTCCATTGTCGTGTATATCTGGGTACTAAGATCTGCGATTGTGTAAAATGGGAATATATTTTCAAATTCGAGCTCATCGTCTGCTTCATCGCTTTGAGAATTTCTATGAATTAATATACGAACCATTTCATATTTGACAGGGTCTTTGAGATTTGTAAAATTTGTTGGTCGGAGAATCTGTCCAACAAATTCTTGATATGGTTCGGCTTGTTCTGCCATCTACCGTTCGCTACTTAATTTAACCCCCTTACTTCCCAATGGATAAATCGCTCCCATCCTTCTTTGGATCATATGTAGGAGAATCTGTTATATTCAGGCCACAATATGACACTGGGTGTGCTTTGAAATCTTGATATGAATAAATTTTAATTTCCTCGGCCTGTTTGAGAAGCCAGGCGAAATTATTCCAGAAATCTGGGCCATGTCCCAAACTTGGAGTAATAACATGTGCCATTTCATGTAATGACACAAATACCATTATATTTTCACTGACAAGAGCTTCATCATTACCTTCCCTTTGTCGGAGACATAAATGCACCTTTTCGCCTTTATTTACACTATAACTTGTATGTTGAGCATCAGGCGTTGCTTCCTCAAAGCGGGAAGGATCTGGAGTAAAATTTTTATTTAGTTGTTTTATTTGAGGTTTATTTGGGAATTTTTCTGATACATAACTATACAATCGCATTATCTTTGCACGAACTCTAGCCATTAAATTGGCAGCCTCCTGTTTATCTGGCATATCGCGAACCTTATATGTTCTTCCATCCACTGAACTAGTGACACTTACAAGAGGGAACTTATTTGATGAAGAACCACTCAACGATGCCATTGTTTTCTTAAATAGATCCTGGAGGTCTTGTGTTCCCATCGTATCCACTATTATTTAATCTTTTAATAAAAGATTAAATGATGGCTTTATAAAGGCTGTAAAGGCTGTAAAAGCATTTAATTGACCTCCAAATCGCGTCTATTCGTGTCAGGCTCAATCGTAGACACGTTGAAAACAGTTACTGGAACCTGGGGGTTGGGAGGCTCTGAGCGTAGCTGGTGGTTCGCGTTACGTAAGCTCTGGCCAACCGTGTTCACGCCAATGAGAGCACCTGCAGACAAGAAGTTCTTGCCCTTGAGAGAACCTGTGCCCATTGGGTTCTGCTGTGCCCAAACTGAATTGGGATCCTTGGGGAGAAGCTCACCAGGCGTTAGCTGGTCACGAGGGTAGCAGCCGGCGGGTGACGCTGACCCATCAAATGCCGCAGGACCCGTGACATCTTCTAAGTCAGCAAAGCCCTCGCTACCGCTTGCATCACTGTCCCTAAATTTCTCCTTCTCCTTATTCATAAAGCCACTCATTTCTGGCATAGCAGCGGATGGGTTTGATACAACTTCCTCCTCCTGCTCCTCACCTGGCGCTTCATTCTGTCCCGCCGTTTGTAGATAATTTGCTTCAGTTGACATAGTACTCTCGAAATTTTCAACACGTCCACAGAGTCCAAATAGCGTTGGGTCAATGAGATAAACACCAGCGACTACTAAGATAATTGTTAGAACTGCTAAAACAATGGAACGAACATTGGTTGTGGCCATTCTTGCTTCTGAAATAGTAGTAGGCAATAAATTTTCAACCGTCACTCAAAGTTTCATCTTCCCAATCTGTATCTTCACCAAATTCTTCATAATATTCCTGGGTTAGCCGTTCTGCAATGAATAAGGCCCGGGCAGCCTTTGCCCTTGCCTTTAATACTTTTTGCTTTATTGTCTCTTGCCGGGTCGGACCAATACCGAGTGTTTCCATTTCAGCCATAGGGATATTTTCTTCAGGGGGGGCATCTTCTTCAAATTCTATGCATACCTTCTCATCTTCCTTTGTCCTTATCACCTTATACGTTAGTAAAAAGACCTCTTTGGAGATTGTAAGAGAATGTAACTCATATTCAATCTCCCCCTCAAATGTGTCAGAGAGATCTGTCGGAAACTCACATCGTAGTTTGTCTTTCAAGAAGTCATTTGTAAGTGGTTTTGTAAACCAACCAGCTGTTGCTTTTACAATATAGTCTGTAATCATATTTACATCAACAAGTGTGTTCAAATCTTGTGTAAAAGCACCCTCTTCCTTTCTTACTACAAACCGGACACCATTCGTAATTATACAGTTATAGACTTTGACTGATGAATCATACACAGGCTTACTGAGCTTCATTGATTTTTGCGGGGAATTAGAATCTCTAAATTATACACGCTTTCTAGAAAATGGCATTATCACCTGTTATAGAAAAATTCATAGACAAAATAATTGAAATGTTAAAGGATGATACTTTAAAGAAAAAGATAGAGATACTCATATTACAACCATTTATTCAGTATTTCATTGAATTAGTGTTTCCATATGTTATCATAATATGTGTTGTATTCGGAATATTGATTCTTATGTTGACCAGTATCCTATGTATTCTGATCCTGCGGTTGCCACACCTTTTCGGCGATTCTTCTGTTAGTTAGATATGAGTGAGATCAACACAAACACTCTGGCGGATATGATTCGGAGCTGGGTCCATTTTGATAATCTAGCAGCAACCTTTACACGACAAGGACAACAAGCCCGGACAGCACGATCTAGATGGGAAGTACAAGTGATTGAGTATCTTACTAAAACAAACATGGCAAATGCTATTATCCAAATCGCAGGAGGCAGGCTTACCGTCGTAGAAGAGAAACATGCCAACCCTTTGACACTACAGCGTCTTGAGTCCCTGCTCCATGAGTATTTTGCAAAAAGACCTCCTGGAAGTAATGATGAGACCAATGATATCATGACTTACATAAAATCAAATCGTGGCTCAACGATCGAAACGAAGCTCAAAAAAAATTGATTTTTTTCGTTGCCGCTTGGGAAAGTCCAAGCGGTTCATTAGTATGCTCTTCTACGAAGCTTCAAAGCAGGATTATTCGGTGTGGCGGTCACAGTTGGTGTGGGGAACTGGTATAGAGAAATACGAAAGGCGAGAGTTTATCCATGAATTTGCAGAATCCATACGAACATGGATGGGTACATTGGGTTATAAGATGGAAGATAGATTGAATAAGGAACTGTCATTCTGGCTATATCGCATTTACATACAAGAAATTGCTAGAAAGAATCACGGAGCTGGAGTATATATTCCTGAGCCATTACACCGTAATACTCAAGAAGATTATGATCATTACAATAATACTATTACCATTGATGATGTTGATACATTCATGCGTGAATGGTCTGATGCCGAAGATATGGACGAAAAGTCGATTATTGGAAAGAGAGTTCTGTATGAATTACAAGACTTTCTCTATAGTGTCATTGATATAGAGTCTAGCAAGCAAGGAAGAATTATTGCTAGACTTTGGGAGGATTCAGATTCAAACTCTGAATCTGAGTATGAATATACGAAAACAGATGTTTACATTGAAGAGGCAAAGAAGGGATTGCATGGTGGTCGTGGTGCAAAGGTTTAGGAAGTCCAGCTATTTTCCTTAAAGGGAAGTATTCCAATATGGTCTGCCTCAGACTTAAACTGTGATACTTTTTTATCAAATTCTAGAGCATCTGGTGATAGAGGAACACCTTTGTAAGCGGCTTCCTCATCGTGCTTATTTTGTGGTGGTTTGTTTCCAACACAAGTGACTCCAAAACGCATTTCAGGATTATCAAAGTAGCCTCCATTGACTCCAGGACGCCCACAGGCTTGTCGTTGATCTTCGGGCCCTCCTTGTAACTTCTTATATGTTTCATCGGATGTTGGATATAACGCCATCTGCCCTTTTACCCAACCATAGTTACACCAGTCGGCACCCTTGTTCCAAGCATCTTTTACCTGGTCATATGTAGCCAATTCCGCACCAAGTGCTTTACACAATGGTTCAGCATCATAGTATGTATAACGATTTGACGAAATATTAAATACTTCCTTGCCGGGCAGAATCTTCTCAACAATCACAGAAGATTCGTTCGGAATTTGATCATCTTGTGAAGATGGGGAAGGTGGCGGAGGTGGGACTGGAGCTGGAGGTGGAGGTGGTGGCGGAGGATTAAAATACCCATTCACAACTTCTATGGCATTATTCCATGTATCAGTAACCTGTGCCCTGTAATAATAGGCAAGTGCTCCTAGAAAAGCAAGAACTGCTAATACTATGATTAAAGTCAAACTAATGAAATCCGAAGGAGCACTTGAATTTTTCATTGTATTTGTTGTAGAGGTCGGTGTAAAAAGGGATGTTAGGTTATTCCTTTTATTTGTACTACTATTCAAAGGAAGTAAGCTGTTCATGAACTTGCTATTCCCGTTCGCACTCATCTATTTTACGGGCAACTAAAATGTAATGTTAAGCGGCAAAGTTTAAGGGACTCTCCTTCCCTTAGGAAGAGGGAGTTCTTAACTTCGGTATTTAACATTATATCTTTTGGATTCTATGTAATATTTTTTCAATGGCCGAGTTATCCAACTTATATTCCTTAAACTTATTATACAATGCGATTCCTGGCTCATTGAAATAATGAATTTTCTTTATAAAAGGAGAATTCGTTGTTTTCTGAAAAAGTGAAATGATCCCCTTTATCCATATATTTGGCTGTATTATCCATATACTTATCAAATCGTTATTTACTATTATATATTTTAAAAGGTTGATATTGAATGAAACATCCGTGTAATGTTTCGTCGTCATATTATTACAATCTACAATCAACGTCCAAGGTTTTCCAGTTGTCTGTTCATCAATATGGATTTTGATATTTTTTAGTCTTTCTTCACCCTCGTTATAATCCTCTCCTTTTGCGGGAGATGAGTAAAAGAGATTGGTATTATTGTGAGAACCAATGAACTCAAAACTATGGTACCCAGGCCGTAGTTGGCATTTATTACACGGCATCTATAGATTAAATTAATTACTTATATAATATATTTGACGCAGCAGAAAATCTCCGAGCCACCTGAATTTATTTTTGACGGTAAATGAGATGAGAGACACCAGACGTTCTAAGACAAAATTCCCTTACACGACAAAAGTGACGAAAAGTCCATTTAAGACTTTAAAAAAGGCTAAAATGGCGGAAAAACTCTATACTGCGGGTAAATCGGTTGGATTCACTGCGGTTTCTTCGTTGAAATCGATGGGTCGTGTAAAACGAACTACTGGATGGTATGAATTGGGAGCCAAATATGCTTAACGTGATATCTAAACCTCTAAAACTTAATAACGGTTATTAAGTTTTAAAAAATCACGCTAGCAGACGGTCAAAACTTAGAAATCCCCACTCATCACACGGTTTCCGCCACGTGTGTTGATTAGATTACGCTGCTGGGGGCTCGTGCAGACACATCCTCCATCACAGCTGAATGATGCACCACAGCACTCAGGCTTGCACTGGTTATTCTTGAACATAAAGAGGTTGTCAGGGCCTACCTCAACCTCTGGTCCATTGAGGGGCTCATTTGGTGACGTGTAACGCCAGTCGCTTCCATTGCCCGTCTCTAGCTTGACGTTGTCAAACGCACCCATGGGCTGATAAGAAGTCCTGGCACCAGCCGGATTACCAGAATAGTTTCTAAACTCCTCCTTGTCCTCCTCCATCTCCATCTTTTCTATATGGTTGACGAATCCCTCACCTGTTGCTGTAAAAGCCGGAGAAGCAAATGACATCATTAGAATATTCGCGAGGATTAATAAGCATAAGGCACTCACTAAGAATGTGGTTCGTCTTAGCATTTCTAGAAACACGCAATATTTATTGTTGGCGATCCAGTGTAATTTATGGCCGTTCACCGCCATTCAAAAAAGACTCCGTAAAAGCATAAGTTTCCTGAATTCTATTTGCTCCAACTTCTGTGAAATCTCGCATTAAGACGCCTTCTGTAAAGAAGGTCCCTGATTCTGTAACAAGTTGAAATCCTCCAGTGACAATCATTGGACCAGTCTTACGCGGATGTGTCCAAATACCGTTTATCTGTTGCCAAGCTGATTCATTAGGACCGGAGCGAGGAACCATTTCAGATTTATCACAATAAACACCAATTACACGAGTATAACCATTATTATCTTTTACATAATCTCCAATTAATATTTTCTGTATTGGAACATCGCCCTTTCCTTTTACATGAATTACCGTATCTTCACCGAAAAGTCCTCGGCCTACTGCTGAAGTTCTAAGAGGTGATATTTCCTTTCCATTTAACATCTTATAAACAAGACTTTCCCAAGCAAACGAAAGATTTTCCAAGTCTGGCAATTCTTCCCAATCTCTCAATATAACTTCTGAATGACGCGTCATTACAGTCCATACACGTGAACTTGTATTCAAACAATATAAGATTGGAGGGACTTCGTTCGTTTGAATGGCCAATGGATGTTTTCCAGCAAAAATCCAAGAATTATTATGGAAAACAAGGTGTGTTTTACTTATGATAATTCCATCTATGGTAACACAAGGCACTTTGTTCTCAACCTTCATAACACCCTCAACAACTCCATCTTCCAGAAGATCGCCAGGCATGATTTCTGATACCTTTTTAATGCCATTTGCCGTTTTTACAAGCGTTGAAGGCCCAACACAGAAATTATCAGACAATCCACTCACATTTGCAGCATATACGGTCGTTGATAATATTCCAATCATTGTAAGAATGATTGGTATAACTGGCCACATCACAAAAAATAAGAAAATTACCATAATGCTTAAAATTACCAAAATGATTATAACGACTTGTATTACAAAGCCCATAGCATTTTGAATACCCTTATACAAAGCCATTCCTGCAAACACGGAGGCAGTAGCAATTCCAAATACGCGATCCATGGCAGAATATAATTTGAAGAAAATCCTCGCAACTTGATACACAATAAGCATAAATTTCTCCCATAGCTTGTTAAATATATCCATGAGAGGTTTCAATAAACTGCTAGCCATTTTACGTAAATAGTTCATCGAATCATTAATGGGCTTTGTGGAATCAATTTGTGCAGTAAATAATTTCATCACAGGACTTAAAAATATAGATATGGAAGAATCAATAATTCTTCCTATACAAAATTCAAAATTTTCTACGGCAACTTCTGTTTTATCTCTATTAGGATCTACTTGAACGAATGCTGCCGTTGCAATAATAAGAGGCTCACAACGTCTTTCAGTCCAGTTCACCCTTATTTCTTCAAGCTCTAGGCTCGCATAAGAATATGCAAATATACTTATAAAAGCCAAGGTTACCGCTAGAAGTGGAACTGCTTCTAGCATTCTGTTTGTTGAAACGTTTTGTTAAGCATCGTGGCATACGGAGTTTCCAAGTCTTTACTATGAACTTCAACATAATCTCGGAATACTGTGTTAGAGGTTGTTTCTATTGTTGCTGATGGAGTGACGACGAAAGAATAGAATACCATAGGAGAAGATTCAATCACATCGGATAACTCATATGCTCTCATCCATTTATTATCAGCCTCGGACCATATACACGTTCCAGCTGCAAAGTAATCGCCATTTATCTTGCAAATCTTTGTACATTCCTTTTTCACAATTCCTACAACCTTTCCATGATTTAATTCTGTGCCTAACGTAATGTGTGCTGCCGGGATTGGCTTATCCTTTGTTTTAATAAATGTGAAGCCATTACATGCCATTTCTGAAGAAATCGGTTCTTTTACAGGAGTTCCAGGAGTAGATTTTGTGCCATTTATTATATCCGTTGCCATCTTCATTGCCTCAGCGTCGCCCTTATCCGTTTCATCGTAATCACTAAACATGTATGATCCTATCGGAATTGTATGTGTATCGGTATTTAAACATATGAGGGGCCTCTCATCATGGCCATTCCAGTCGTCATGTACTTCAGCGTCAGGATGATCTTTGGAAAGGACCCATTTCCCTTTGTGCTTTACATAGTGATTCGTAGATACAATGATATTTCCAGGAAGTTTTACCATCGTTTGCCCATCGGCAGCGAAACGGAATACGGCAGTAACTTTCTGTCCTTGCTTCAATACATCTCCCACTTTCACGTCTTTGATTGGTATTTTAGTTCCAGAATAAAGAGTTACGCTTGTATCAGGATCAAAGCAGAATGTATCAAGGAATTTAAATAAGAAGGTATTACTGAAATTTTGAGTTGCTTTAATGCCAGACATCCCCATGAAAATAACGGCATACATTGTGGCAAATACACGACCCATTAACATTTTCAAACGAATCGCCGACATCTGGATTCTGTAAAAGAGTGCCTGGATACGACCTGAAAATTCTGAAAAAATCTGCGTGGCAGAACCAACAATTGTGGCAAAAATCATACGAATAGAATTGAGGCCATTCAACATCGTCATCAAAACTTCTACGAATTTACCAAGATATGTGTAAAAGGGTCCTATTGCTTCTTTTGCTCGTTTATCAAAGCCATTTTTCAAGCAAAATTCCATATTCTCGGTTGAATCATGGCCATAATAATCTGCCATGAGCATAACATCTGGGCGACAACGATATTTTTCCCAGTTATTTTTGACTGTTTCAACATCTATAATTTTAGAAAAACCCACCATAACACCTATGAATATAAGTGTTGTGATGATAAAGCCCAACATCTAATAATTGGGTATGTATTGCGATTCAATTAAAACGCCTGTGCTTAAAATGCTGACAATGTATAGTGAGAACGAACCCAATCACGATCTTCAGCGAACGCCTTTGACGCTACAGGATTTGTTGTTACACTTAACTTAGCCACCGCATCCAACTTTCTGTAAATATTCAATGCACCGAGTTCTTTAATTGCGGCTTTTAAGGAAGAATGGCGAATAGAATCGGGGAGTTTATAACTATACCCAAAACGCTGAAGCTCTCCTTTCCTTAAAAGACCAATGCGTTGGTTAGCAGGAACCTTTGATACGGTCCCTTTTACACAAGATGACTTTACACGAATAGTTTTAGAAGACCCGTTTGCTGTTTTTACGCGTCTAGTATAAGATATTCTTGGACTCTTTCCAGGTGGACAATGTTTTCTGGATTTACGAGATTGCATAGGTTTTGATGTATAGGGGCTTGTTGATCGAATACATACACCCTTTATATACTTTCCTGAATTTTTACGAGTATATCCCTTACGTTTTACATATCCCTCAGGGCATTTGTTGTGTATTATTTTCTTCGTCTTGTCCATCTACAGGGGGTATAGAGATATTAATTATTTCTGTTATAATATCGTCTGATAGATTGAATTCTGTGCTTTTGAAAATCATTTCACACCATTTTGGAGCTAGAACAGATAAATCCATATCCCAAGGATTTAGTGCAGCTTCTAAACAAAGCATACATGTTTGAAGGTCATCGTCTGAATTCAATGGACGACTTCGGTATATCATAAAATTAGTAAGCGTGGAGCACATTTCATTTAATTCTGGTTTTACATTATTCTCCAAGTCAGACGGATTTTGTGATAATAATGTATTTTTATTTATAAGGGTCCTTTTGTATTCTAATAAACATTTTAGAACCTCAGTGGCTCTTGTTCTGAAGACGTCGGACATCTATTTATAGAGTATACTTATGATAAACAATGCTGACGCGAGGAATAATATATATATTTTTCCACTCTTCGTTTTCCGTCTAAACAGTGTTATCAGCAATAAGAAAACAAAGAAATATAATACATATTTCAAGCTTAGATAGTCAGTAAATCCCTCATCTTTCTTTTCGGCTTTTAGGTCAACATCATATGAAGTATCTACCAGCGTCTGTGCATGTAAAAGGGTTGTTTGTTTCATAATTGATTCTGGAGACGTTGGATCATTATATGCTGCAGCTGTTCCACCCGCAGATGTTATAACAGGAATATTTGCATTGTATGTAGGTTTTGGAGGAAGCGTGCCCATTCTAAATTCTCAATATATTTAACGCAAAGGGTATTAATAAAGATCTGCAAAGGGGTATTAATACAGACCTTGGATGACCCGCGTTCTAAAGCGGAAAGGATCTTCATATGTATATAAGAATATGAATCGTGGACCACTTCCCGATGAAGAGCCAGCAGTACCTATCGACCCCGCAGTTGCCGCAGCCAGATCTGTTTTTATAAAAGCCAAGATTGAAATCGTAAAAAGTCTAAAGGCACAGGGAAAACTCATGGGCGAGGTTGAGCAGGATCCTCGCCTCACTGAATTTGTTGCAAGATATCCAGCACTCTTTAAAATGCTCTTTAAGATTGACATTAACAATGAGGCAGCGTTAAGGACAATGTTAGCTTTACTTGAGCGTATGGGTAGTGGTCAGATGACGCAAGACCAGGCTTCCGTAGTTGTAGGACAGCGTTTATATGATACATATATTAAAAATAAGATAGGTGAAGATAAACCACCTACGTCCGATAATTAACACCAAAATTTATACACCATTCCTTACTCAAACGCATATTTATCAAAAGCCTCTCATATATTGTATTCCTATCTAGATTCAATGTATCTTCAATACATTTAATTTGTATTTCTTCCTGAAATTGTATTTGTTCTTTTATTGCATCCATTACTTCCTCTGGCCAATCTTCAAGCAACTGTGTAATAGGTGATTCTTTGTGCTTGTTCTGTGCCTCTTGAAGAAGCTTAATCCATGCATCTAACTCCTCTGACCCTCCCTTAAATCCACGACCAATGAAATATCTCTCGGAATTACAAGGACGGCTTGTAGCTGGCTTATAAATAGTAAATCCTTCAAAAAAGGTAGCACATCCTAGGAATAGATCTCTCGTAGCACTTCCATAAATATCAAACAGTTTGATAATCATTACGCCCCCTTTCGCAAGTGTTCGTAGCCCCATTATGAATGATGCAAGTAGTAATGGAAACGCCATAAGTTCCTGATTTGTATAATTTACGCTGAAATCAAATCCTCCATCGGCAGTAAAGAGATTCACACCCTTTGCCTTATTACAGAAATTATCTTGGTTCTCAGGGCTTAATATATTTCCCGTTTGATCGGCACCATATTCCAACTGTATCTGAGGATACCGTTTCAAGAAATTAAGGGACCTTCTCCATCCTGGAATGTGTGATTTCGTTGGCCTCAATGTCATTGCATATATACGATTCGTCGGAATTTTATGGGCGATTAAGCCCTCAACAACATGTTGAATAAAGCCACCTGGTCCTTCACATATATGTGCCGACGTGAAGGATTCATAGCTATCCTTGAAAAAATCCAATAGATGTAACATTTCAATCATTTTAAAATACGAACGACTTAACGGTTCTACTTTCGCCAAACTCGGAAATGATTCATCGCCAGAAAAAACAGGTTCATATGGATTTGTTATCTTCTTGAGAATTTCCCATTCGTCCGCATTTGAAATTCCAGCAATACGATTTTTAACATCAGATATCCTTGAATGTTCCATTTCCTTCCAGCCATTTTGTATAATACATGGTCTTGGCAGATCATTCAATGATATGAATTTATTCATTTCCCATGGCGGTAATTCATACCAGTCAATTGATGCTTCATACCACTCCATTGATTTATAGATGGGTTGCCGGTTTAGGCTTAGACCAGCTCAACAAAGTCAATATCTGGCTCATCCATCAAATTTGCCTTAGTCGTTGGAAGCGTGAGATTCATTCTTAACCTGGCTGGAGAGCACATGTCATTCGTTGCCTGTGTGTCACCATCCTCATCTTCCACAGGAGCTTCTCTTCCTACTCTAAAGTCTTTCACAGGGGGTAAGCCCTTCTGTAAGCGTAGGAGTGCAACCTCATCCAGTAGAATGTCACTGAATGCTGTGCCACCGCGAATTGGCTGTCCTGCCATAATATTTGCACTTACACCCGTCACAGGATCAATCTCTCCAAATACCGCAGCCTTCAATAAGATACGTTCCGTTTCCTCGAAACTCGCCTTTGCCAACGGGCCAATATCCAGCTTATTAATTCCATAACGATCCACGGACATTAGACGCCCAGCACGCGTCATGACATCCACGAGAAGACCCAAGTGCCTGTAGTTAATTTGACCATCCTCAAACAGTGTAACAATCTCAGTGTATAATGTGTGACGCGTAGCCTCAATACCTAGGAGAGGATACACATCATGTACGTGAGTACTTGTAACACGTGTAGCGTCTACGGAAGGATGATTCATAACCTCTAGGAAATTGCTTCCATCTGTGTCAAGAATATATTCCTCTGACGACGAATACTTGCCCTCAGTTTCGTCATATACAAGTCTCTCTGAACCTTTCCTGAACGTTGCAGCCTTGATTCCAGGTAGGCCGCGGATAATCACGGAATTAAGCAACTTGTTCTGAAACTTCTTGTAAGATGCCAAATGATCCAAGATCAATGCAGGGTCCATTGAACTTGATGTAGATAAACTCTCGGCAGACAAACGAATACGCATAACAAGCTTTTGGCTATTGAAATCAGAATATACCATATTCACTTCATTCTCAAAACGCCTACGAAGAACAAATAGAATATCGTCCATTGTAATATTTTTATCAAACATCATCTGTCTATTCAATTCCAGGCGTAAGATATACTTACTCCACCCACTCTCATCATCCGTCCCCTGTTCAAACATTCTGTAAAATGCCAATAACTCTCTATCCTCATTTAGCACAGACTCTGAATCCTTTGGATCATAATAGATTGCCGTCTTAATCGTCATGTCGCGGAGAAGTGTAAGTTCCAACTCCTGACTCACCTCTCTCGCCTTCGCCTTTGAATTTCTGTATTCCTTCTTGAGAGGAATTGTGAGAGAAGTCGCCTTAGGATTCTGGGTAACCTTAAGAAGCTCCTCTAGACGTGGAACACCTCTCGTCACATTTGACTTACTGGCTACACCAGCAAGGTGAAACGTGTTCAGCGTCATCTGCGTACTCGGCTCACCAATACTCTGTGCCGCAATAATTCCCACCTGCTCTCCAGGCTGAACCCAGGCCTGCCAGTTCTTTGCAACAAGCGTTTCGCACAATGTGTCAAAGGCTGAATCCGTGAAACGTTCCTTCACAATCATCTTGAAAGGACTCATCGTGTATCTGAGAAGTGCTGCCCACATCTTATGAAATCGCTGTGTCTTCTCAATCACCGCCTCGATTCCAGCAAGAACCTTTGCCGGCGTCAGATTTGTCTTGACCTTATCATTGAGTCCAAACTTAATCTTCAAATTCATGATTAAACGGTCAATATTCACGGCAGCATACATCGCCCCCTGATTACCACTACGAAAGACGCCCTCCACCACCATCTTTTGATCAGCACGAACCTGCTCTGTATATGCTTTTAAAGCTTCTCCAGCTTCCGCCAAGCCACTATCCAATCCATCGGCAAGAGCCACCGTTAAATCAACGCCATCAAGGCCGAACTCACGTTTGATATCTTCTCTCGACAGCTTTGAGAATTCCAGTGTTTGGTTCTCAATCTTGGTTGAGTTGATGCCATCCTCGCCATAGTGGAATTGTGCGATATTCATGTTCGCATCACGAACTGTTCCATCGTGTTGAACAACGAGATCTTCCATCGCTTTCACCAACCTACGCTGGATATATCCTGTGCTCGCCGTTTTCACTGCCGTATCAATCAACCCCTCACGGCCCGACATCGCGTGAAAGAAGAACTCTGTTGGTGTAAGGCCATTGATGAAGGAGTTCTCAATAAAGCCACGAGCTTCGGCACCATCATCATACTTCTTGAAGTGAGGAAGCGTGCGGTCCTCAAAGCCATAGGGAATACGCTTACCTTCAATGTTCTGCTGTCCAACACACGCGATCATCTGAGCAATGTTAATCGGACCACCCTTGGACCCCGCACGAACCATCGCCGTCATACGATTCTCATTCGCAAGTGAGTTGTAGCCAATCTCACCTGAAAGCTCAGTAGCCTTGTTCAAGATTCCGAAAATCTTGTCCTCAAACTCGGCCTGATTCGTCTTGCCCGTGTTGTTATCAAACAAGTCCTGGTGAATACTGAGCAAGATGCTCTCAACGTCCGACTTCTTCTCCTGAATCTTCACGTTCATCTCGTCCTTCGTGGCGGAATCAGCAATCAAATCACTAATTCCAACTGAGAACCCATTATACACTAGGAACTGCTCAATCGTATTTTGCATCGCATCAAGCAAATCCACCGTCTGCTTACTGCCGTAGTCATTGTATGTCATGTGAATAATGCCCTTGGATGCCTTACTGAACACAGACTTATCAAACTGACCCTCTTGCACATCCCCATTGCGAATGATAACCTTCTTCTTAGACGAGTTCATCATGTCCATGTTAATAGGTGGCATGAGCTGACTGAGAACTTGGTGTCCTGTCCAGCGACCCTCCGCCTTTGACTCAGGCACAATTCCGTCAAAACGCTTATTCCACATCATCAAATTCATAAACTCACGGCGATTGAACGATACATGTGGGCGTGTAAGACGGTAGCTCCCAACAAGCGTATCCTGAACAACGCCAATCACTGGAAGACCATCACGCGGTCTTAGAATTTGGTGAGGAACCGCAGCAATCTCCTCCAACTCCGTTGCTGCCTCATAACTCTGAGGGCAGTGCATATTCATCTCATCGCCGTCAAAATCGGCATTATAAGGTGCCGTGACGGAAACATTCAAGCGAAAGGTCTTGTATTTAAGAACCTTTACTCTGTGAGCCATCATAGACATTCTGTGAAGCGTTGGCTGACGATTGAATAAGACAATGTCGCCGTCCATCAAGTGGCGGTTCACAATATCTCCGTAATGGAGAACAACGTCCTTTGTATTTACATGACGCAGACTGATAATACGCCCATCTACACCACGACGAATTGTCTTGGCTCCTGGGAATACATTTGGACCATTTTGAATATACTTGTAAAGCTTGTCGCGATTAAACTCAGTCACACGCTCAGGTCGTGTAAGGTTCATCGCGATCTTCTCAGGAACACCAAGCTCGGCAATACTGATATTCGGATCAGGAGTGATAACTGAGCGTGCCGAGAATTCTACACGCTTTCCTTGGATATTGTAACGAATACGACCCTCCTTTGACCCAAGGCGTTGCTGGATAGACTTGAGAGGGCGACCGTTGCGTTGTGCCGAAGGTGCTACTCCAGGAATCTGGTTATCAACAAGCGTGGCAATGTGATACTGAAGGACGTTGGTCCATTCATCAATAACGGATTTCGCAGCATTTGCTTGAATGCGGGGCTGTAAATACGCGTTATTTGTCTTGATGATTTCCGCTAGCTTATGCGTCAAATCATCCTCGGACCGTTGATTGTTATCCTGGATAACGGACGGACGAACCTGCGGAGGAGGGATCGGTAAGACGGTACAAATCATCCAATCGGGTCGGCACCAATAACGGCTCAGGCCCATGAAATCAACATCCTCGTCTAGAATGCGACGGAATAGACGGAGGACAAATTCAACCTCAAGTGGCTGACTTTGCTTATCCGATGTCTTCTTCTCGCTGATAACATCTGGACTTTGAATAGAGTCAGCACTATCCCACTCTGCCACGATACGTGCAATACCTTCGCGAACATATCGTGTCGGCTGTCTGGCACCACAACCATCTTCGGTTTCTTGACCACAGCGTTTAATTTCCTTTGAAGTGGTTAAAACTTCTCGCCACCGAGCCTCGCCCTTTCTCTTGAGGAAATGCTTGCGGAAATTCTTGTCAATAAGCAGTTTTGAACAGCGAATACATACACATGAAAGAACATTCAGGATGAATGGAAAGAATTGGATATAGTACACGGGGCGAGCTAGACGAAAATGCCCGAAATGACCGGGACATTTGTGATTCGTTTGCCCACAGCTTCGACATTCCTTTCCATTATCAAGAACTCCCATGCGGGGATCAAATAATCCACCAATTTTGGGTTCATTCCCTTCGTATGTCCCCGCATTTGTAATCTCTACAACAGAACGCCGTTCAATTTCTTCAGGACTAAATACACAAATCTGAATACCGACAATAGGTTCAATTTCTGAGGAAGGAGCATAGAACCCTGCTGGCATCTTCTAACAAGTTGGACTAACTTTCTAAGCCCCCTTTTTAATCAACTTTTTCCTGTTAAGAAAACTTTAGGCCGAATTGTGTAAAAGGGGATAAAGTGGGATTGCGGTATATAATATATCAAATGCCAGAGTTATTTCTCCTTCCTAGCTCAGACGCCGCCCCATTTTACAAGTCAGGGCCACTCAACACTGAAAATGCCGGTTTTGATTTGTATGTTCCACAGGAGACCGTATTTCTTCCTGGCGAGAAGAAGCTCGTAAGTATGGGGGTTTCTGCTGTTCTGATTGATGGCGACCACATGAAGAATTATTGGATGGTCCCTCGTTCATCCATTTCAAAGACTGGTCTTATGATGCTAAATTCAGTTGGCGTCATTGACAAGTCGTATCGTGGAGAGCTTATGGCCTTTCTTTGGAATACCACGGATGCGAGTGTTGTTGTAGCGAAGGGGCAGCGATTGGTTCAAATTGTGGCAGGTGATATGGGTGATATGACTTCTATGACGGTGGTTGACTGCCTTCCAACCTCTGAACGCGGATCTGGAGGATTCGGTTCTACGGGTCTGTAGGGTTTGTGTAAAAGGATTATTGTACCGTCAAAGTTAAAAGTTAAGAACCTGGGGGTTCTTAACTTTTAACTTTTCGGCAATGCCGTTAACTAATTTAAGAACTCCCCCTTCCCTTAGGAGGGGAGTTCTTAAATTAAGTATTAAACGGTAGATAATATAGATGCAACAGGAGTATTTAGATACATCAAATTATGAAATAAGCCTACATTCTATTGACAGTCGTTTTTCAGATATGAAAAACAATGTAAATTCAGAATTCCGCATAATAAATCCCAGGGTTCTTAAAAACGTCATTCGTATTCGTCTGGCAAGCGTTGAAGTTCCTTTGGTTGAACCGATGTTTACTAAACTCAAAGGGAATGTAAGTTTTCGTGTGAGACTTGGAACATCCACTACATACAATCTTATGGGATATTTGACAGATGGGAATTACACGAAAGCAAGTTTAATAGACGCCATTCAGACAAGCCTCAGGCTAATAGATTTAAATTTTTCTGTAACATTGAATGATATTACTGGCCTTGTATCAATTACGAATTCAACTACAAGTTTCGCCATTGATTTCGCTTCTCCTTTAGACACAATCGCTTGTCGCCCTACACACTGGGGATTGGGCTATTATTTAGGATTTCGCGATACATTTGAAACATCCGAATTGAGTGCTGGAATCTATTCTGTAAGTGGGACAAGTGTAATAAATATAGATGCCAATCCTTATTATTTAGTTCGCCTCAAGTGTCCCGATGAGCTTGTCAATGTAACACATCGCGTTGTTGGCGGCAATTTCGTAAGTGCCTTCGCGAAAATTATTTTAACAAATTCTTATTATCAACTACAATTCGATAATAACTCCAATCTTGTAAGAAATGAATATACGTTTTTATCTCCTGTGAATGTGCCGCAATTTCAAATATCTCTCCTTGACCCCTGGGGAGAATTGGTGAATATGATGGACGTAGATTGGTCTTATACAGTTGAAGTGACTGAAATAAAGAATCGTGATGTATATAATACGTTATTAACAACGTATAAAAAAGGACGCTAGACTGAGGGCATAAAATGAGAACGCATTGAATACATATGGACGAATGCCAACCGTGGGGGGTGACTTACTATACAGTTGAAGAAGGTTCACATACATCCTTTAACACAAAACGAGCGAGAATTGATTTGATTACAAATCCTTATTATGGTCGCATGTTGTTTATTGATGGAGTCTTACAGTCCACCAGTTCTGATGAAAAAATATATCATGGAGAACTTGTAAAAATAATGAGGGAAAAAAGCCCGCGAACCGTATTAATTGTTGGAGGTGCGGAAGGGGCGTTAGCACGCCAAGTCCTTTCTTCTGTGTCAAAGGTGGTTATGGTGGATTGGGATGAGGAACTTGTTCATGCAATGAAAAGCGAGTGCTTTTCTGAAGGTGCCTTTTCTGATCCTAGGCTCACGCTGGTGCACGAGGATATCTTTGAATTTATCAAGCACTCTCAAACTTACGATTACATTCTTTTGGACTTGTTGGATCCTAGCATGGATGACTTGGATTGGTTTCTTCAGGTCTGTAGAATGTGCTTACGGAGAACTTCCAAAATATCCATGAATGCGGGTGGTGACAAGGATGTCGTAGAAGCAATTATAAATTCATTGGATATTCCAGGATTGTATATGACAAAACGCACTATTCACGTTCCTAGTTTCCAACAAGAGTGGTATTTGTTGGACATCGAATTGATGTGATCTTAGCCAATATCGCCAGAATACGTGTTGTATTTCGTATTTACTAAATATATACCAATAACATTAAGAAGTATATTGCGACTTTTGAATATTGTAGTTTGGTTCCATTCTTCATTACCTTGCAGTTCAGGTTCTATTTTATCAAATCCGTTCAATTGAATTATATTTTTATGAAAAACAAAAAGCATATCGTCAAGAACAACGCTATGTTCATTGCTTGCATAATGACACCCTACTATATTTTTCCAACAACCTTCTCCATTTATAGAAGTACCATACTTAATTTTTCGTGGTCCATAGTATTCTCTCGCTCGTGCATTTATTGCATCTTCAGACATCAGGCCAAAATTAAGATTTTCCAATAACTTTATATCTGGTCTGATTTTCATATACCAATCGTAATCTAATTCGGACTTATAATCTGTAATAAAATCACATATTTTGCTAAGCTGGCGTTTAGTATTAATTATCTTATATTTGAATGATATTATAGATTCATAATTATGAAAATCATCTTGATTCGATATACCACAATAATCTACTTCAGTGCCCAGTAATTTGGCATAGTCATTTAAAATCTGTATATTATCACACCATAATATATTGAATTCGTGAGAGCATATAATAATTAGTATTTTCATCTGATATATCGTCTTACTTAAATTCCTCACTGAACAGTAATATATGTGTGATGCAATTGTCTATTGTCTAGCTACTGTTGAAATGCCGACTCTAACATATATTGGAGCTACTCTTGACGGTGATAGGCGACTCCGACAACATAATGGTGAGCTTGTTGGTGGTGCGAAGGCCACTAGTAGGCGACCGTCAGGATGGTATAGGGTTTGCTATGTAAGTGGCTTTCCTACTTGGAACGCCGCCTTATCGTTTGAATGGCACTGGAAACGGTTTAGCAAAATCAAGGGAGATCCTTTGACTCGTCGGCAAGGCGGGCTTGATAAGACATTGGAGTGGGCTATCAAAACAGGAATGGAGGGGCTGGAGGTCGTTTATTCTTGATTTTATTCTGACCAATTATATATGCCACTTGATATAGTCGTTGCTTATTACAATAATAAGAATTATATGAAATTATTTGATATATTTGATAGTATATCATATAATTATAAAGCGATCGTGTACAATAAATCTGCTTCTGAAATAAAAGCAACTAACAAGATTATAGTCCAGCCCTTAGCGAATATTGGCAGAGAAGGCGAAACATATTTAACACATATAATAACGAACTATGATACCTTAGCTGATTATACATTATTCATTCAGGATGATACAAATAACCATATCAGCAAATATAGTAGGTTTATTGAGTTCTGTACAAGAACGATTAACAGCAATATACAATTTAAATTATATCCATGCACCTGGAAAGAGAAGGAGGTGGTTGTCCTGAGGACGATTGAAAATGGTATCTGTGATTTACATACATTCCCTTCTCAAGATGCCATTAAACTCGCCTGTGAATACAATAAAATCTATTTGCCTGTAAAATATACTACAGAAACCTGTGCTTTTTTCATTTGCCATAAAAATTCAATTCTAAGGCATCCTAAAGAATTTTATATAAACCTAAGGGAATGGTTATTAATGGATGATAAACATGGATTTGTCTTAGAACATATGTGGAAGTTAATATTTACTTAAACAGTGCAAGCAATGTCTATAATTTCATGGAATGATTTTGTTAGAGATTGCTCCTTCTGTATTTTTTCTGGAGAAAATGGATTCAGATGAGGGTACTTAGAATATAATTCTTGAAGCTTTATCTTTGCCTCCTCTAGCTTCTCTCGCAAAGAAACCTTCTTGGAACTCGTAGTTTTCCAACAAAGATTTTCTGACTTAAATTCAATCGCAAATCTGTCACCGTGGGCTCCATTTGCCTTTATATACCATATATGCCGTGGAATATCTTCGGCATTTATTTCACACCCTTCAGGAAGAGTAATATTTCTTTCACGCTTTGTCTGGTTCATATTTTGCTCTGACTGAGTAATTATTCTAAGATTCTCTTTTCTATTATCAAATCCCTCACGATTTATATGGTCTATTGTTTCCCTCGCACCCTTTCCTGGGAAATCAAGACGGTTTGATACAAGATTGTGTAAGAAGAGTTGTTTTCTATTTCCATCCACAGTTTCTGCGGATCCTATATAGTTATTTGATGAAACATGCCAACTTCTTCCAATAACTTTATCTTTATCATCATCATCAAAGACAAATGCGATAGGTTCATCTTTTGATGATAATATTCCAACAATATACTTATTATTATTATATTCTACAGGTATATATGAAATGTGTCCTGCCGGTCTTCCAACTGGATTCTTATAACTCATGTTATCCTTTCTACAAGTATAACATGAATTTGTTAAAATCAACTTTTACACAATAAAAACCAACATACATACTGCCGGGAGGCAGTGGGTAGTATGGCGTTTAGTTACTATAAGCAAGGCCGCCCATGCCGCTCATGACACGAAGCACGTTGTAGTTCGTCGCATAGACACGGACCTGGGAGCTCGTGGCCGTGCCAACCGCGTTGTTGGAGACCGTGAGGAGGAGCGTCGTGTTATCAATGCGTGACAAGTTGCACGTGCCTGAGGGCTGGTGCTGCTCAGGTGAGAGGGCGAATGAGTAGACGTTGATGCCAACAGATGGCACGTTCGTGTGGTGCTGGTAAGGCTGGACCAAGTTGAAGTAGTCGCCCTCACGAACCGTGAATCTGTCGTGGCCGTTGAGCTGGAGGAGGCCCGTGACGACTGGGTTCTTGCCCGCCATGCCCTCAACACGCGTGACTGAGTAGCCAGACTCGAGGCATGAGCGGTCCCACCAGTCAGAGTAGTTGAATGGCTGCTGGCCCTTCCAGCCGTTGACAACGGCATCATCGCATGAAACGAATGAATCACGCTGGACAACCCAGACAAGCTCCTTGCAAGGGTGGTTGAAGTTGAGCTTGAGCTTGTTGGATGAGGAGTTGATTGACTCCGCACCCGTGAACTGGAGCGTCTCAATGAGGTACTCGTGGGAGACCTGGGCGAACTTGCGGCGCTCGTCCGTGTCGAGGTAGATGTAGTCGACATAGAGAGAGGCCGCGACGAGGTTCGCCGCGTTGACACGATCACGAACGACGTGCGTGTTCGCGTTCGTGGGGGCAAAGTCCCAGCAGAGGTTCTGGAGGTCGTTGAACTGGAGGTTGATGCGGACCTCGTGGTACTGGAGAGCAATGAGAGGGAGTGCGAGGCCAGGGTTGCGGCAGAACCAGAACTGGAGAGGCACGTAGAGCGTGTACTCGGGCGCGCAGCCGAGGAGCTCGCCTGATGAGTTGGGCTCACCGCCGGCACAGTCATTGTCGCACGCCTCGCCGCCCTGGACGATGAGGTTCGTGAGCTGGGGGACATTGCCAACCATCTTGGCGTAGCCCGCCTGCTTGCCAGGCTCCTGCGTGAGCTCATTCCAGATGTGGAGCCAGTCACCGTAGTGCTTGTCGATACGCTGTCCGCCAATCTGGAGCTCAACCCAGTCAACAAGGTTGTGTCCAACCCAGTTGAGCCAGCGGAACTGGGCACCAGAGCCGTCGCCCGTAGCGAGCGTGACGGATGGGAGCGTCGCCTGGAGGTAGATGCGGTGGATTAGATCGCCGTTGCGTTGAATCGTGCATGTAACCTGGTTGCCGAAGCGGGGGTTGCCGTTGAAGGGGTTCTCGATGGACTCCATCGCGAAGTTCGTGTGGCGACGGTAAACCGCCTTGAAGAAGGTAATCTGGGGATTGCCCGTTAGGTAAACGTCCTGTGCGCCATAAGCTACAAGTTGCATAAGTCCACCACCAGTCATTGTATATCTTTCAAATAGAAAAAAAATTTTGAAATTGTGTTATTTCCCCATTTTTTGAATTTCAAACCGGAGAGTTTCGTTCCTTAATAGTGTGGCCTAAATTAATAAACCTTCGTTTCTACTTTTACTTTCTTATCATTATAAACCCATATTTCATATTTATAACCAGCTTGTATCGTCGCTAAGGCCTTTTCTTCAACGTTTCCTCGTTTCAAAGGATCTTAATGATAAACCTCTTGGCACTTTGGCACTTTGGCACTCTTTATCAGCCACCTAAACTTTATAAAATAGACTTCATAGATTAGAAGATGTCATCGCCCTTTTTTAATATGAAACAAACAAAAAGGCCTTCTCAAGAAACAAGGACAACCTTGGATAATCTTCATCAAATACAAATATCGCAAATGCAAAAGGAGAAGGAGAGCCTTTCAGGCCTAGAAGAGCTTATCAAGGAATATGAAACAAAAATGAAAGATGTGACAGATATTGTAATGAAAACACAATATGAAGAAAAGATCCAAGTCTTACTTAAGAAGAAGGAGGATTGGCAGGAGAGTAAACCAATTTATGATTATTTCTTTGAAACCGGAGAGATTTTATATAATTATTATGATCTACAAGATAAGATTAACAGTGGAACTTCATCAGCACCTATGCGTACCGTAAAAGCAAAACCAGGAAGTGTTTTAGCAGCACTTCAGGAAGGAAGTGGCGTATGCCAAAATGATACAAAGGGTGTAAAAGGTGGAAAGGATGGGCATCACGAACAAGAGGGACGTGAAGTATTGTTGGAGAAGTATCTTCTTCGTGTAGACCCAGAGCATGCAAAAACAGCTGTGACAAGTTTTGAGGATCCACATGGGATGTGCGAGGTTTGTGAAAAAGAGATGACATTTAGTGCGAACGAGGCCTTGTTTTTCTGCGATGGCTGTGGTCATCAAGAATTTGTCTTAATTGACAGCGATAAGCCAAGTTATAAGGATCCTCCACGTGAGGTGACTTATTATGCGTATAAGCGTATTAATCATTTTAATGAGTGGCTCGCACAATTCCAAGCAAAGGAGAGCACGGAGATTCCTGAAGATGTTTTCCAGGCAATTCTGGAGGAACTCAGAAAGGAGCGTATCACGAATACAGAGGGCATCAAGCCGGCAAAGATTCGTGAAATTCTGAAAAAACTGAAATGCACGAATTTCTATGAGCATGTTCCTTATATTTTGAATCGCATCAATGGAAAAACCGCACCTGTTATGTCACGTGAGGTAGAGGAAAAGCTCCGTTTTATGTTCAAGGAAATTCAGAGCTCATTTATTAAACATTGCCCCAAGACCCGTAGCAATTTCTTGTCGTATTCCTATGTTTTGTATAAGTTCTGCGAGCTTTTGGAACTTGATAATTATTTACAGTGCTTTCCTTTGTTAAAAAACAGAGATAAACTCTACAATCAGGACAAAATCTGGGAGAAAATTTGTACTGATTTGAGATGGCAGTTTATAAAATCAATTTAACTTTGTTCGTAGGCTAAAAATAAACATACTTGTTCTTAGGCCCTGTTTTCGGATATTCTTCCTCTTCCTTATATGCGAATCCAAAATTATAGGTTGGTATCTCATTCCATGCCATAAATCCATGTGATACCTTTGGAAATAACAGTTCAATATATTTCTTCTGTAAAGCATCAGTAATCTCAGAAAAACAATAATTGCTAATAAGAAAATTGTTCTGCCGTTTGACCCCTTCACCAAAGGTTGTTGCATCAAAAAAATCAACCTTTAGTGCAGGATTAATTGAAGTTAAATATAACTTTTGTAAGCGTGTAATATTAGGCAAATCAATAATACCGTAACTATTCATTTTGATCTTGTATCTTGGAGAAAAATGATGAAGAGCTAAACAGAGTCCTCCATATCCTCCTCCAAGTTCAACAATATCTACAGATGGCAAATTTAACTTCTGTAGATATGTAAGGATAATATGAGCATGTAAAATATACCTTAAACTTGTTGGTGAAGAACGAATATATCCAAATTCATACTTTATAGGGTTTCCAATGTAATCATTGATTATACAAAATTCTTGAATATTATGGAATGTAATTGCCGTTTTCTTAATAATATAATGGATATACTCGTCTGCCTGGTCTTTTGTCACATGTTCTAACATGTATGTATACCTAGGATGTCTTTTGAAATCGTCTATATTTCCAGAATCACATATTTCCTTTACATAATTTGAATATGTATCATAATCAGCCGCATAATCAGCCATCTAAATATCAAATTAGAACATATCTTTAGACCATATGAGGCCTTGTTGTATGATACTTTCATGTTGTAAGGATGTCTATACACAAGAACGTATGAATAACTGGGCAAGGTCAATTTCGCAACTTGCGGATAAAATGCCTGTATTCTATTTATTTGGGAAATCAGAAAACACTCCTATTATCCCAAGCCATCCAAATGTCTTTCTTATAAGAGCCAATTCAAATGATAATTATGAAGATATCTGCCTAAAAATCTATTATGGCCTGCGTTTCCTTTCTCAATTTGATTTTGATTATATTATCAAGTTAGATGAGAATGTAAATATATTAGATGTTCCCTTATTCTACAATACAGTGAATGAAGAAATGAAGACCGCCGATTATCTATCTCTTACAGGAATCGGTGGAAACAGAGGATATCCATATGGGCACGTCGTATTTTCATATTGGCATTCTTCTAAAACTTCTGATCCACGATTCGCAAATATGCCAGCACTTATAATGAAGCATATTGAATATGCTGGTGGCCCAGGGTATATCTTATCAAGACGATCCTATAAATCCTTGGTAAAAAACGATTTCTGCCAATATTTATCAAATGAAGATTACTCTGTTGGACTCGCCTTAACGAAACATAACATTAGAGTTACCAAGAGTCAGCTCGTTGATCAGAAAATTCTACATGAAGTAGACCAATGTATTATAAGTCCAAGCTTAGAATTACAAATGCCCCCTTCTCAGTTAGATGCGATTCTGAATTTACGCCCTGTAAACCCTATACATAAATGTGTTATACATGTCGGTGGTGGATTAGGGAATCAACTCTTTCAAATTGCTACCGCACTTTCATATTGCTATATGAATGACATGGAATTACTCATCAAACCTTCTGCGAATCCACGCCCTTATTATTGGCAGAGCATACTTTCCCCTTTTCAGACGAGGCTAACAAATGAATCATTTCATACATATAATGAACCATCGTTCTCTTATACCGAGATCCCTGCATTTAACAAAAATATAGAACTCGTTGGCTATTTTCAATCTTCAAAATACTTTCGTAAACTGGGTAGAAGTTTGAAAAATATGCTACGCTTTCCTGATAATATTCATGAATATATTACTGAGAGGTATGGACCTTTAACAAACGACCATGTAATTGTCCACGCGAGAAGGGGAGATTATTTGTTGAAAGAAAGATACCATAAGAATTTAGACGATACATATTATACACAGGCTCTCAATTATATGAAAGAGAGAATTCCTAACGCAAGATTTATTTTTATTAGTGATGATATTACTTATTGGAAGAATAAGAATTTTAATAATGCTATCTACTTCAATGAGTCTGACATTATTACTCTATGGTTAATGATGAATAGCAGTAATTTAATTATTGCAAATTCAACATTTTCTTGGTGGGGTGCATATTTATCAGGCGGTCATGTAGTGGCACCGAAAGAATGGTTTGGCACTGAAGGACCTCCTTCCTGGAGCGACATATACGAGGCATCTTGGAAAGTATTATAGCTTAGGCAAAACGATTCCAAAATCTTTCAAGAGCCAATTTTCTTGAAATTCACACTGCTTCTGGAAAACTTCATCGGCACACATTTCAGCCCACTTACAAAAATGTGAATAAAATTCAGGAGTCATTTCTTTTTCCCAAAATTTATCAGAATCTTTTTCTCTTAAGAGTGAGACTGTGCTAAAGGGATTGCATTCCATTAATATATTATTTTTTGCTAGCGTCTGACATTGAATGACATCTTCACCCTGACTCCAGCAAAGCTCCTCGCGTAAAGGATATGCTAAAGCAATCTCCTTTTTCATTATACAATACGAGCCAGATATATAGACTAGCTTATTTACTGCTGGAGTTAGCTTACATCCATAAGGCAAGAGTGTGTTTATTTGTGGCAAGCATTCCTTGAAAATAACATGGTCGCGATATCTTTTTCCGTCAACTGTTAGAATCTTATTCACACACATTTTAAAACTGTTGCCGAATTTTAGGAAGCCCTCATACCATCCCTGGGAAAGTAGATAATAATCGTGTAAAAGGACAATATTCTCATACTTTGCAATCTTGGCTATAATATTCTTCTTCCTTGATAACCAGTTTGCTTTTACAGTTTCATCAAATGGTATATTTATAATATCATTCCCACTTACATCTGACTTACCCATGATAATGATCTCATACTTAGGAATGGCTTGGTCGCGGATACTATTCACTATCTTCTGAATATTTACATCAGAATCTCCACTTGTTACGATGCCAAAGGTGAAATCGATTGCCTCTTTTGCCTCTTTTGCTTGGGGCACCTGTGGTACGTTTAGAACATAATCGGCCGCAGCATCCTGTGCGGCACTATAATGAGATTCTGTATCTCTCAACACTTTATCAATTGACTCAGAACTTAAATCAACATCAGAAGGTGGCATAGGAAGTTCGGAACGTTTTCCAAACACCCATCCACGATCTTCTGCTTTATACACTTGGACTTCTGATAGGACTCCCAATTGAATAAAACGATTGACTGCCTCTATAACACCATGTTGCCCATGTTCAAGACAATAATCATCAATCATAATTGGAGTTCCTGGCTTTATATGATTTAAGATGTAGTATAAATCAATATAAGGCACAGGACGTTCATGCCCACCATCAATAAAGACAAAATCTGGCATGAATGGAACTTGTGTAAAAAGGGTTGGCAATGTATTTACAGAATTTCCTGCGACCAATGTGTTTCTGCCAGGATACGCGATATCCAGAAAAAGCTTCGCCTTTCTGGTATAATCAAACCAGAAAATATCAGAAGATACCACACGAATATCTGGCCTTGCTTCCATCATAACTGCTGCGGATAATCCAACATGAAATCCAGTTTCCAGGACGGTCTTAATATGAGTATTCGTTTTTAAATAATCTAATAGAAATCCTTGCTGACTATAGTTAATTGAACCAACGCGTATAGGAAGTTTCGCTATATTCATCTCAAACTCCAAGTATTCCTTTGACATTACTACATCTATAGTGTCACCCATGGTAAATCTAAAATAATATCTACGGATTGTTTAGACGGATGAAATGGGCTTTCCTGAATATACAGAGCTCGCAAAACATATGAGGTATAAACGATTTTATAAAGAAAATGATTTATTCTGGGGGCTCGGCATAGAGGAAGAAACATACCTACAATTCACACGACCAATCTATGTTGCAGCACCAATCTTAAGAACATGCCATGCAGCTGAAAGATATAGTGTTCGTTATTACACAACATATAAACCAACATATAAACTCGCGTTTGCCACCCTATTCACGGATTCTTCTGGATCTTCTGGATCTTCTGGATTTTATCCCCTCCCCTACTTCTTCAATGCACATTCTTTTACGAAAATGGATACAAACGGGCAGCACGCGACAACATATGAGAAAGTTCCAAAACCAAATCCAAATTTTTCTGGAAAAACCTTCTTTCAACAATTAGAAGAAAATACGCCTGGGTGTTTTAAGAAAAAATTCATTGATATATTCAATAAAAACTGTATATTTGACGGCGACACGCTTGAATTTATGACACAAGATTTTTTCAAGGCAAAAGTTAAAAATGTCGTCAATGAACTCATACAATCGAAAAAAGAAGTGCTCGATTCTATAAACAACTTCTTGATTAAGAACAAACTACATCGAGATAAAGGGCTTCTCATGTATCCACCTGTAAATCCTGGATTTGCCATTTATTATTCAAACCCCAAGAACGTCACAATGTTTAATAATGGCACCTATCATATTAATATCACACTTCCAACAATGCTAGGTAAAAATGATATCAATGGAATTCCTAGTATAGTAGATCCAAAGGGGTTTCGCGAGAAACATAAGATTTTTATACGTCTGATACAATGGCTAGAACCCGTTATAATTGCTGTATACGGGACAAAGGACCCCCTCTCAGATGTCAGTCCTTCTTATTCAAAAGCATCACAGCGATGTGCCGTTTCACGCTATATTGGAATAGGCACCTTTGACACAGTCGCAATGACACCTGGGAAGGTTCTAACGGTTCCTGTAAAGGATATTCACGGCTCAGATACAGATTTCTGGTGGTACAAGGTCTACCATTCCACGTCTGGGTATAACGCGTTGGCAGAAATTGGAGTGGATATAAATTACAGAAAACACTATAATCATGGAGTAGAAATACGTTTTTTAGACGCATTTCCAAATACTATGTTAAAGGGATTAATTGAGTTCTATGTATGTCTGGGAGATCTGAGTTTAGAATCAAATATGCCAGAAAATGCGATTATGTCGCCTATATGGAACAATTTTGTTGTTGATGTGTTAAAGGGTGGTCCTGATATTCCAATGGGAGATTCTATATTGAAAATATATGAAACACTATTTAAAGTTAAAATAAACGGTTGTCTAACTGTTCGTGCGTTTTATAATCGCATATTTTTATATTTGAAGAAGAAGTATAAAAATAGTATATGCAATAAATTGTTTGTGTAAAAGAGAGAATGTCTGACGACATTGAAGTTGTTTCTTGGAATGAAGCATTGGAAAATTTAGTCGCGGAAGAATCCGAAAGATGTGGAGGGTTAGCTTGGCTACACGTGGAGTCCGAAAAATACTTTTCTTTCAGAAACAATTGGGTAGCGATTCCCGTCATTATATTGAGCACAGCAAACGGTTTCTTATCTGGTTCATCAACCTCAATATTCACAAATCCGACAACGGCTTCAATTGGCCTTGGAGTTGTCAGTTTATTTACTGGAGTTCTATCAACTCTGGGTTCGTATTTTGCCTGGGCGAAACGCACAGAAGCTCACAGAATATCAGCAATCCAGTATCAAAAGCTGTCACGCTCTCTCGCAATAGAACTTAGCCTCCCGAAGCACGAACGCGTTGGAGCGAAAGATATATTAAAAGTCACAAAGGAACAAATTGAACGATTAATGGAAATTTCACCCGCGTTTCCAGATTCAATCATATTAAAATATAAAACAACATATCCTGATTTGACAACTGTAGCCCATCCAGAAGTAATATCTGGTGTCAAAAAGGTCATTGTGAATCGTTGGATACCTGACGTTGAAGATGATAATGGAATTAAAGTGAAAATTATGCCAAAGGCGAACGAGTCGTTCAGTGGGTCAAGGGCATCCGTGATTGCCAGAGGCCTTCTTACAAGTGGTAAAAATTGAGTCGTTCGACATCGTGAAAGATTGGTCACAAAATGAGCCTAGAATTGATTATAGGTCCTATGTTTGCTGGAAAGTCAACGACCATTCTACAGCGTGTAAAGAGGGCAGAAATTATTGGTGTAAGATCTCTTATTGTAACGTCTATCTTGGATAATCGTTATAATACATCCACCAATCTTGTCAAAACGCATGATTTACAGACGCGAGAGGCGATTGGCTTGAAGGATATTCGTGATATAACAATGTTCGGCTCCTTTCAACCTGCAAAGCTTATTATCATTGAGGAAGCCCAGTTCTTTGAACATCTGTACGAAACTGTCAAGATGTTAGTCGAGGTGTATAGACGTGATGTGATTGTTGTAGGACTGGACGGTGATTCTGATAGAAAGCCTTTTGGGGAAATTCTACAGTTAATTCCGCTTGCAGATACTGTCACTAAAATTACGGCCTTGTGTAAAAGGTGTTGCGATGGAACCGCGGCACTGTTTACATTTTGTAGCGTGAGTGGTGAAAAGGACTCTCAAATTAAGGTTGGTGGCGACGAAACATATGAAGCACTGTGTCGCCGTCATTACCTTGAGAAATCTTAGGCAATTTACATGCGGGGGAAGCCGACGAGATTGGCACCGATACCGAAGCCCGCACCCTGGCGAGCCGTGACGCCAATGGATGGTGAGAAGATATCAAGGACCGCGAAGACGGCCGCCGCAGCGATCGTCACCGTTAGGATCTCGTCAAGTGGAAGTGCCTTCCGGGGAATAAAAACAAGCGCAAGTGCAACGGCAACACCCTCCACGACATACTTGATTATACGGGTTAAGAGGTCGTTCATGTCCATCTTATCTATATTCGTTGTATAGATTTTTTTACTGGGAATATGAAAATTCGCGGTTGGAGGTCTAAAGTTCAAATAGAATTCACAATAGAATGAGTAAAGATAACAACGTTGAGGAGGATTTTTTGACGGAGGATCCTGAGATTTCTAGCCAGAAGGTGGTGCTTCTGAGTTTTTTGAGTCCTGAGAAGATTCTTGCACAAAAGGACATGTTCATGTTCCAAAACTTTCTACATGATTACAATGTTCAGTGGAAGACGAGCAAGCTAGAGGTCTGGATGGCTCAGCAACTTCAGGATGTTAATACGCGTCTGGAGAAGCTTGCCGGTAGCCTTGACAAGGTTGATTTGAGCGGTGCAGCCACGGATGTTCGCACTAATCTTCTACGTGTTGATCGCTTTGTTGAAGAGTTTCAGCAGCATGTTCGCAAGAGCACCGCTGAGGTTACGCAGTCTGAACTCAAGAAGGACTACGAGGACTTTCTCTTTAAGAATGGGCCAAGCCTTGAGGAGGAGTTCTTCAAGAAGAATGACTTCCACACAACAATTCGTGGAATCAAAGTCCGGGGTGTTTTTCCATCTGAGGCCGAGGCTACAATCAAGGCAAAGCGTCTTCAGAAATCTGACCCCAATTTGAATATCTATATGGGCTATGTCGGTAAGTGGATGGCGTGGGAGCCAGACCCGAATTTGATTAAGGACCAGGAGTATGCAAATGATGAGTTGAATACACTCATGAAGAAGTACCGCGAGAATGAGGAAGCAAGAGATTCCTTTTACACAGAGCAAAAGAATCGCAAGGTGGCTTCCGTAAAGAGCCGTAGCGTTGATGATGTTGAGGAGGTAGCCGGCTCCGCGAGTAGTTCAGCTGATTCCGCTACTGTCTCGCTTCAACCCGAAACGTCATATGATGGCATGTTTTCTGGTCCCGCGGATTTGGTGATTCAGAGAAAGGCAAAGGCGGCTGAGGAGGCTGTGGCAAAGGCTGAGGCGAAGAAGGAGTAAATGTACTAGAGGGTCTATCGTAAAACTTAAAATTTAAGAATCAATAGAATCTTAAATTTTAGATTGGATGGAGCAACTTTAGATATTTCCAGTTGGAACGCCGAGTGTATTAGGAGGCATGACATTCATACATTTCTTGTCTTGGCAGAACTGTCCTTCGCCGCACGTGACTCCCTGGCAATTCACATCGCGAAATCCAGAAATACCACTCGGGAAATAATGAGGTGCCGACGCCTTCAATATAGGCAACAAAGCAACCGCAACTAAAAGACCAATTAACGCATACCATGTTACTGTTTTTAAGGCAAAACCCTTCATTCTAATGAGTGGTTAAAAATAAGGTGCCGGTGATCCTGGTTCAAGAAGAGGAACTTCATCTTTTTCTACAATGCCAACTGGCTCAGTATTCGCACAAAATCCATTGATACATTTCAAATGGCCGGAGCAAGGAGTATCTACATCACATCTCATCGGTTCTGACTGAAAGCCTTCACACATTTGAGAAAATGGGCGACCAATAACTAATAGAAATAAACCCAGGACTAAAATTAATATGAGACAAGCTGTCAAGTCGTTCATTACTATTTATTGTTGATACTTTTTAACTGAAATCATTGGCCCTTTTAGACGTTTAGCTGCAGTTGCATCATATTCATTTGATTCCTCACTGTCCTTTGAATTGCTCATGGCATGATTCCAGAATTCTTGTGCACCAATACGGAATTCACCATGCATCTCAGCCTTGTACCAAAACACGGTATCTTCAAGCTTATTACTTTGAGAATTATTGTTCATGACAATACATTCGTAATTCTGCGTGCATTGATCCATCACTTGACAGAAAAACTCAAAGCTCGGGAAAGCACTTCCAAAGTTCTCAAAAATACGTTTTCTGTTCGTAACATACGGCTCTCTCAGAATAAAACAATAATCTACATTTGTTCTCAACATAGGTGGAATACCAAGAGGATATTGCATAGTAATGATGAAGAACACCTTTAGCCAACGACCGTTTAAGAAGAGGTATCGGATATTTCGGTCATGAAGCCAACTGTCGTCATATAAACAATCGTCCATAATTAAGAAACTACGTGGGTCTGTGCGAGCTGCTCCATATGCTTCCACCTCCTTATTGATTTTCTGCATAATCATCTTCTGGCGTTTACAGAAATTCGCAATAATGACTGGACTATAGTCACCGTGGATAAAAAGAGGAGGAATGAGCTTCTTGTAAAACTGATTTGATTCTTCTGTTCCAGAAATCACTGTCCCTAGAGGCATAGTCTGGTGATGGTACAAAAGATCACGAACAAGTGTTGATTTTCCTGTACGACGTCGCCCAATAAAAACACACACGGCATCTTGCGGAATCATTTTCATATCAAACTTCCGGATACCGACATTTAATGCTGCACCATTATCACTCATTTGTAACTGATGTAGTATAAAGTTTTTCTTTACTTTAACTCCGCGTATCCTATGCCATCTTCAAACCCCAAAGAAACCTTAGATGGATTCTTGTTTAACCCAAGATATACCGGTTTCTACGCCAGTTTGGAGAAAGTATTCAGTGGCACCTGTAATTTCAGGATACTCCAACGTAACCACTATAACACCAATTGTTGAAGATTTTCTAGGCAAGGTGAATTCAGAAGGCCAATTAAATTCGGATCATCTATTTTTTAGGCTAAAGGCATTTCAAGGAAGTGGAGAATGTCTTCTGGAAACTGTGTCAAAGAAGACTTGTAAGGCATTCTGTAAAGTGACGCATTTGATTGATCCCATACGAAGCATACAGAATTACTATAAACATCCAGAGAAAGGGGAACGAAGACTTACAGAAAAATTAACGAATCCAATGAATCAAGCGTATATTGATTGTTTTGCGAATTATCTCCTTGGACAGCTTCGTGAGCGTGGAATATCTCCTCATTTCTGTTTATTCTATGGCGGTTTCAAGGGAGTTGCCGATACATATAGATATAACATCACTGAGGAATTCTCCAGTTACAGACGCTACAAGGATTTCTGGAATAGAAAAAGAGCTGGTGATTTTGATTTGTATATTTCACGCGAGGATGGTTCAGTTGATTCAAGCTTATTTGGGACACCCTCTACGTCATCTTTGCGTTCAACGGCATTTTCTTATTCCACAGGAAGATCTTCTGATTCCGAAGGGACGCATGAAAGTTTAGCGTCACTTTCTGATGAATCAAACGAGGTTGAGCTTGAAAGTATTCATTCATTTAAGACTGGGCCCTCTCGTGCCTCTAGAGGCTCTAGAGCCTCTAGAGGCTCTAGAGGCTCTGGGACCTCTGGCTCCTATGATTCTGGCTCCTCAGATTCAGACGATAATTCATACTCCGTTTTTTCAGAATATAAGAATTTTCCTGTAATGCTTATTTTTCAAGAAAGAATGGATGGTGTTATAGATGATATGTTAGAGGATGATACGATGGTTGGAGCGGATCATGGCTCTCCTGAATGGGAAAAGCGTTGGATCGCATGGACATTTCAGATTATTGCAGCATTATGTACAGCCCAAGGACTTTTTGGATTTACGCATAATGATTTACACACGAACAATATTGTTTGGACAAAGACCGAAGAAACTTGGATCTTTTACAAGAGTCGTGATGGCACAGTATGGAGAATTCCAACGTATGGAAAGATTCTTAGACTCATAGATTTTGGACGCTCTATTTATCGTGTTGGGTCAAAGTGGTATACGAGTGATGATTACAATGCTGGAGGAGATGCCGATGGACAGCATAATTTCGCAAGTATAAAGAATGACAGGAGCAGAACGATTTATCCCAATCCATCATTTGACCTTTGTCGTTATTCTGTAAGTGTGATGGATGCACTATTTCCAGAGATGCCCATAGAAAATTTGGAGGGTCAGGTTCTATCACAAGAAGGTAGCTGGACTGTAAGAGAAACAGAATCCCCGCTTTGGAATTTACTGTGGTCTTGGCTAATCGATGAAGATGGAAAGAATGTGTTAAAGGATCAAGATGGCACGGAACGTTTTCCTGATTTTGATTTATACCAGCATATCACTGAAAAGGTTAAGAGTGCAAAACCACAGGAACAAATCCACAAAGAAGTGTTTCATGAATTTAAATGTAGTAATGTGGGTGATTGGGAAACTGTGTATCCTTTGTTTTGTTAGACCCGTTTTGTTAAATATCTAAAAAATATTGCTTGGCAGTATTTTTTGGAGTTTTTGGACTTATCTAAAATCGTGCGGGTCCTGTTTGTAATTCAATATCACTTGATTCTGCAGCCTTTGGAAGAAAATCGGTAGCCTGTGTTAAAAGGGATTGTATTGAATCCGGAATCATCATATAAACGGCAGCCGTTAAAAAGGCACCAATACAGAAATCTCTTAAAACGGGCTTTATATTAAACTCGGAATATGGTTGGGACTTATCTTTTGTGAATTGTTGAACAGCACTTAGAATTGCGATAATGGTTCCTCCAATTGCAATCGCAATCCAAAATCCAGAGGAAGGTGAATCCATTCTAAGGCGCGGTGATTTTTGTATATTCACAAAGTGAACGCGTTAAAGCGTTTCATCCGCCTCCATCGGAAGAATTTCGTCTAGAATATCCACTGATTCAATCTCAGTATCATCATCCATTCGTAGCTCAGCTTCGGCAAATGGTATATCGTGTATCTCATTGTTTTCCAGGGTATCTGAATCAAACATGATATGTTCCTGTGAAAACGTAACGGACGGCTTCGTATCTATGTAAATTGTGGGTTGCTTGGCCTTTTGCTCGGGCTCTGGCTGAGGGAGAGCTAGGGGCTCTGGCTGAGGGAGAGCTAGGGGCTCTGGCTGAGGGAGAGCTAGGGGCTCTGGCTGAGGGAGAGCTAGGGGCTCAGGCTTAGGGAGAGCTAGGGGCTCAGGCTTGGCCTCAGGCTCAGCCTCAGGCTCAGCCTCAGGCTCGGCCTCGGGCTCTGACTTAGGCTTAGGCTTGACCTCAGGTTCCACCTCAGCTTCAACCTCAGGTTCCACCTCTAGATCATCTTTCTTTTCGTCATCTGAATCATTTTCCTCCTGTAAGTACTCTCGCAAGATAGACTTCACAGGCAAGAGTCCGCGAATCCCCTGTAACACAGACTCCTGAAGAAGAGAAGAAACCTGTCTTAAATTCTTTTGTTTATCAATACTGTTTGTTTCAGCAAATAAATAAGCGTTTGTCCAGAGAGAACGTGCGGAATCCGATAGAACTCTGTGTAAAAAGTGGTCTATCTTGGGTATTGTGATCTGAAGCTTCTTCTGCTTCGTTGTTAAACGAATCGCCGAAAGAACCTTGGTGTGTGCAATAAAGACTGCCGTTAGAAGTTCTTCTAGATAATCACACTTACAGTCCTTCTGAATTGCCTCCGTTTCCCTGGTCACCTTGTCCTGATTCCAATCCGGGATAGATTGTAAAAGGGTCTGGAAATGCCAAAGAACTTTTGATGGATTAGGGCTGAGAGTCTTTGCTTCATCCAACACCTGTAAAAAATACGATTCAAGGCAAGGGATAAGAAATACACACAGCTGTCGTGTGTATTCTCCCTTTGCCTCCCCGTATACAGAAATATCGGCACCTTCCATTTTCTAAGTTCTTTATGGGTGATTTATCTCTGTAGAATCCGCGGATTGGATAGTACTCGTCTTGACAAGATTCCTTAAATAGAAGAGTTGTGCCCAGGCCGATCCTCCATTGCCAACATGCTTTAATGCCAAAAGTGCCTCTTTCCACAATGGACCTTTGATATATTGCTGTATAGCATGTATCGGGTTTTCTCCCATATAAAATCCATCACGACATGTTGTTTCATTCAATGTTTCATTGATAAAGTGACCAGCCTTTTCTTTTTGCTGTATTTTTCTGAATGATGTTGTATGCACAGATTGTTTCCATTCGCATCTCGATTGAATCGCTGGAGTAATACGCTGTGGATCTCTGCATTCTAAAATACACTGAACGGGTTCAGATACTGTTTCCAGAATTCTGCGTAAAAAGGCTTGTGCTTCTGGAGTTAAATCATCCGCTCCTTCAATCCATACGTAAAGTGGTTCTTGACTCCTCACCTGTATATGAAGATTCTCGCGACCCTCTCTCAGCGTCCTATCTGTCCTGGCGTTCCAGTGGTATATCTTTCGTTTGGCCTGTTTTGCCTGTGAAACAATCCATGTACTCTTTCCACTTCCAGGAGGCCCATACACTAACCAGGCAGGCTGAGGCATGTCTGGTTAGATATTGGTTTGATGATTTAGACCTTTCCTATAAATGTTGGGGCTTATTTTCGTCGTAAATTCTTTCTTGATTTACTCTTATTTTTCCGCGTTTTAAGGCTTTTTTTAACTTTACGCTTAAGATAAGTTCTTGCTCGAGCACCACCACTCATTGTAGTATCCCTTTCAGGAAATTCTACTCTCCCTGATATAGGATTTCTAGGTGCATTACCAGGTGTAAGAAATCTATGTACAATTCCAGCAGTATCTTCAGGAATTGCCTGACGTGTTTCTCCTGTAACTTCATTTATTCCTGGACCAGAAAGCCCTCTTGCTACCTGTCCCGCAATTATAGTTTTGGCAGATTTATAAATTATCCAGTCAATATTGTCAACGGTTACTGTAGTTATAGGATTCTCTTTTCGACTACGTTTTTTAATATTATTAAATTGAGATTGTATACCTCTTGGGCTATCAATGTTTTGTATGAAAGTTCCTAATCTAGGTTCCAGAAGTCCTTGTCTATGTTCAATCCTGTACTGTCTTCCTACGACTAAATCCCTGGGATTTACTTCTTCCATAACTAATATTTTAGAATATATTTTTTACATAGCCTTTGCCATTTGTGCCAAAAGGCGTTCATCATGTTCCGCATTCTTTCTGAGACTCTGCATCAACGGGTTATTATCCGTAGCCTCAATGATTTCACGTTGATTTCTTTGTTGAGACACATCAAGTTTGAGGGGGGCACGGTACTTTGTGCGACCAATGTCCGCCGCACCTGGCCCAAGATCCAAGCTACGGTTGACAGCGAGAGCACGATCATTGATCACATCAATATCAAGCTTCTTGGATGTAACATTCGGCTCATCTCCCTTAAACATCTGGATATTGCCACCAGCTAACTTACGGCCTTTAGAAATCTGCTGTTTATTCGGGTTCAAACGCATATTGTAGGCGAACGTGTGTTGCATGTGTCTTTCGTGTGCTGCCTTGGGACCTCCCGTATACGCCGATTTAGCAGAGATTTGAGCCTTTTGTGTGGGCCTCGCAATATCTGCGGGGTCATAGACCGTGAGTCTGGCTGGACCATCGGCCGGCGCAGCAATACCAAATCTATCTAACGCGATAGTCCCCTCTTTCACAGTCGTTCTGGCAATATCACTGGGGTCCCAGACCGTAATGGCAGGAGCACCGGCAGCGTATCCTGTAGCGACACCCGCCTGGTAGTTGCCAATTGTCTCACTACGTCTTGTTGGGCGTGACTCATCCTCATAATGCGTGGTAACAGCACCCGCCTCCGCTGGACTCAAATTGAGACCCTGTCCTCTCTCACCTGTAAAAGAACGTTCATTGGGGCGAATTTCATACGAATCCTTTCCAAAATCGTCATTTTCTGCCTTCATATTATATCCTGTGGCATCGGCATTACGATACCCTGAACCACTGTATTGTGTTACAAGTGGTGTTCTGTAACTTCCAACAACGTAATTGTTTCCAGAATCCTGGCTTGCTCCAGGGCCCACATATTCAACACTCGTTTCAGGGCGTGTTGTGTATGGCATAATTTGTACAGGGCGGCTTGTCGTTTTCTGGAAAGATCCTTCACCAGCTGCACCAAATCGTTCGCCTGTTTCATCGATATAGAAAGCATCTGGGCGATACTTGCGAACTTCTCCTGGATTTTCTGCTGATTTTCCAATAAACTGCTGACCAGGAATAATTGGTGTTTTATATGTTAGCTTGGGGTTATTCGCTGTACGCAAATCATCCGTCTTTTTCAAATTGCGGATCATCGTTTCATTCACCTCAAATTGTTGAAATCCACCCTTGCCTGTTGAACTGAAACCCTCACCAACACCTGGTGCAACCATGACAGGTTCAAAGGGTCTTTCGCCTGAACGATTTCTGGGGTCATTGATACGACTTTGAATGAATTCTGAAGAATTCTCTAGACCATATACATTGCCAAAGGGCTCTTGTGTATTGTCAAACATGGTTTCAACCTCCTTTTTGCGTATATCCGTTGAACCGGCACCCGTATAACGGTCAAGATATCCAGTATTTGCCTGAGAATCTACATTTTGTCGTACACGACTTCCAAAAAATGGCTGCATGTTATTGTGTGTAAATTCGGATGATGCCATACTTTGTCCAGAAAGTGCACTCACAAAATTTCCATCAGCTACATAGGTCGGATTCTCTTCGAGTCCTGCTGGGTTCATCATAACATCAGGCGTTGCCGATGAAATGGGCAATTGTGGAGTAGCCATTTGGTCAAGAGTCAAATTACGATTCGTCATGTCGGCACTTTTCTCACGAATAGAACCGGGTAAGCCGTTTCCTCCTGTGGAAGGGGTCTTGCGAGCAGCATTTCCCATTATATCATTAAACATAAGGTCCAACTGTGGATTGGCAGCTCGCAAACTAGTTTTTTGTGCAGATGGATCAGTGGGCGATGAGAATCCCTCTTGGCGTTTTATTGCAGCACGAGCGATAGGATTCCCAGATGAGGACTGTGTTGGATATACTGGGCGGGGAGCAGTTTGTTTTGCAAGAAGATATCCTGCTCCTCCTAAAACTGCAAGGGCTGCTAATTCCATACTAACGTCAAATAGAAAAGTAAATTTCTTATAGTCATTTGCTTTTCTAATTTACTTATCCTTGCTCAACCATGTGTTTAGTTTTAAGAACCCTGTTTAGGAATCTTATGTGTGCGACATTTCATCTTATCAATGTCACGTGATGGGATAAAGAAATCAAAGGGTGTTTCGAAGGAGTCCTGGGGATTGTGTAAAAGGGGTTCCCATCTGTTCCATCCTGTGGCCCTGAGAGTACAAGGAGGGTTATTGAGACGATTGAAATTCTGAGAAAAGACCTCATCTGGAGAATTTTCGATTGGCAATTGATTTATTTCATTCGTTGTTGGATTGTATAAGAGGTCATCGGCACGCCACTTCGTTGGGGGTCTTCCTACGCCTTTCAAGTCTGATTCAACCTCCGTTCTCCATTTTCCTGAAACCCAGCCATTTCCTGATAGTTGGAGACGCGTGGTGGCATTTACTGGGAATGAACTTGGACAATTCAAATACGGCGTAAAAGCATAACGGCCGGCATACGTTGAAATTCTGGAATCATCCGCCTGATGTATATCATCCCATTTACTACGTGTCAATGCTGTTTGCCGGGTGCTACACATCCTCTAACATTGATTATAAAATTAGCTTTGGAGATTGCTTGGAATATCAGTAATATTCTAAGGAATCTTTTTCTGGTTTTATTTGTCCTTTTGACCCTAATACTTCTCAGGTCTGACACATGTCTCAAATGTAAATTCACGAGGTGCCAAAGTGGCCGGATAAGCCCACATTTGTGCTCGGTAAAGAGGAGCGACTTCTGTGCGTATCGTGACCTTTTCCTTTGGTGTATCGCGTGTAATACTCGCCTTATTGATTTCGGCTGGACTGTGCTTTCTCTTAGGGCAGAAGCTATTGGCACGCGTAATGCCTCTCAAGTCAGATTCAATATCCACCTGTGTTTGGCGATTCTTGTAAGGCACCTCGTTTCCGCCAACGATTCCTAGGACGTGCTGTCTTGGTTTAGGATGCTCGCCATATACAGGCATGATATCATATGTTTGTGGATTTTCTTCTTTCTCCCATGGATGCTTCTCAGGGTCTTGTATCCCTTCCATTTACTAAATGTCAATATATAATTTAGCAATTCACATCTCGTACATACGCACGACTGGGAATTCCACCACGAATCCAGCCATTTGCTGCAACTTCCTCAACAAGGTGCTTGGGTGCTTGAATATTGTCACGAACCGTCTTGATGAGTGGCTCAAATACACCATCAAAGCCCTTTTCAGTGATTGTGCCACACTCCTTTCCTTGGCGAACCTGCTCGGAGTGAAGTAACATCGATTCCACGTCAGAATTTCCACGGCCTGTGCCCATAAAAGGGACAGATAGGAAGGGACGTGCCTGAGCACGAATTAAGCAACGGTTATTCTTGAATTCAGGCTGATTCTTTAACATAGACTCGGCATCAATCTCATTGTTATTCGCTCCAAATCCTTCTCTGGGATATACAATGAGGTTTTGAATAGAAAGAGGATTTACCTTTCTGGCATCGGGGACTAGATTCGTTAGGTTGTACTTACCAGGGCTTACAGACTGAGAGTAGTATGACGCAATTCCACAGGAATCATCTCTCGTGTGAGTTAAACGGTTGATCTCCATTCTTCTTCTGATAGCGTCAAATATAAAAGTTAGATACCGTTAAGTGCCGAATTTAAGTAAACCGAACGAAGTTCGGTTTCTTAAATTCTAGCACTTAACAGCATTTCCGAAAATCTTTAATTTAAGAACCCCATTCTTAAATTAAAGATTTGACGGTATTAGAATGCTAGAACCATCTTCTCTAGCAAATCGGTTCTGCGAATGTATTAAAAAAGTCCGCAAGACGGTTAAACTTCGTAATAAGAAGTCAACAAAAGAAGGGGCTGCGATTGGAATTTGTGTCAAATCTGTATTACAAACCCGGGGTAGGACCCTTAAGAAATTTAGATGTCTTCGTAAAAAGATGCTTATGACGAAAGCAAAGGCCTAGAGAATCTTTGAAAAATCAAAATGTTAACTTAACTTTTTGATTTTATGGATTTCACATCCGTTAAACATTGTCCAGCCATGGAATGACCGCCCCACCAGTTCCAGAGTAACACGCATCATAATTCCCTTCCTTGCACGTCTTTCCAGGAATCTTGTATAACCAGCTCTGGTATGAGCCCTGGTCATTTGGCACAGTTGTATTCGGTTGTGTCAAAAACATTCTCTGACTCTGCGTCTTTCCGAAAACATCCGTGGGATCGCTGTACCATTGGGTGCGAAACATGGAATCTAACGCGACTTTTGCCTCTGGTGTGCTTAATGACGGTGCAGCGGCCCGTGTCGGAGAATATTTATAATCATCAACCATTATATTTTGAAAGGGATTTCTCGCTGAAGATGTTGTCGATGTGATTCTTTCTAGCTGTGTCCCTTCCTGTCCAGTCTCATTCATGTTGCTCAGGGCTTCAGACTTACTCGTTGGCTCAGAGCCATTATCAGCAAATCCTTCCGCGATTTCCTTATACGCGTGCATTTTCATAAATGTTGGAAATAAGAAAAATGTCCCTAGAATTCCAAATAAAAGAGGCATACCACCAATTTTACATATAGAACCAAAGATAAATCCAATTACGAGAAATAATAAGTATATAAATACAACTCTATTTACAAGTTCACTCATACATGAACCATCATTCATGAATGATTTGAATATATAACGGGGGTCTTCCCAGACATATGGATGACATAAATGAAGAGACATCTCTTCTATCTGACCTTTGTAGTTATTTCTTCTTCTGCTCAAGCTTCTTTCTCATACGCTCCTTTACAATATCCATACGGGAACTAGAGTTTCTATCATTCGGGTGGTCTGAACGACCCTCTGACACAGAACCGAATGACTTACGAAATGATTCCATAAGACTTACAAACTGCGGATTTTCACTAAATGTTTTCATTAACTCCTCTGCTTCAGCAACAAGCTCCTGAGGCTTTAATGCACCGGATTGAATCTTCTTCTGAATCTTGGCAGTTAGCTTCTTAATAATTCCCTGTAAAGCTGCGGGATTTCGCATGAAAACATCAGTAATCATCTTAAGTGCCTTTGAGGGATCATTTGCAGCGGATTCCATGGCAGCGGGGTCGATACCGAAGTCTTTCATGTCAAACTCCTTTACAATGTCCTCGGCAAGACGTGCGATCTGTCCCTTCAAGAACTTCTCTGGAAGCTTGGGAAATCCACCCTCGGACCCAAAAATTTCTGCGAACTTCTCGCTGATTCCAGCAAAATCAACACCCTCCATTTTCTCCTTCATTTCACCCATCATCTTCTCAGCCCACTCAGATGTCCAACCATTTGAAGGAAGATCGCCGGATGTTCCGTTCTCAAGCAAGAATGTAAAAGATAGAACTGTAAGATATTCCTGAATAGCCTTCTTTGAAATATCAGAAAGCTCGCCCCAGACCGCCTTGGTTAAGACAACTCCAGGCAAAATTCCTCCAGGACACTTGTTTGTATTGCGATTCGGAGAACAATTTGGTAGAATTAATTCCTTGAATTGGGACTTCCTTAGACTGGGAGGAAGGATGAGTGCTGCGTTGATAAGAGGAGCAAACTCTGGAAAGAGTTCAGTGAGCTTGGTTGCGAACTCTTCGTACTTTGTGTTAAAGAGGTCTGCTGGCGGAGGAGTTGACATTCTACGGTGTCTATACATTCATCCTTAGATGGGAAGACGCGAGCTTTACTTTGAGTTCGCCTTGTCTGCAAGAAGAACAAGAACCTTGAGATGCTTCCAGATTGCTTGGCGATTCTGATCAGATAGATTGGGCCAATGCTTATCAAAGATCATGAGTGCGGGTGAGATTTCGTTGAATTGCTTTTGAATTGAAGCTTGGGCAAAAGAAATGACAGTTGATTCCTCCTCCTTCATAATGGCATCGTGAAGAGGTCGCTCAACATATTCAACAAACATATCAAGGATAAGGCGAGGATTAATCTTCTTTGCTCCTTGAATTGCTTCAAGAGCAGCCTTGATTTCCTTTTCTTCGGGAAACGTGTCCGCCAAATCCTCAAAAAATCCAATGAGCTTGTTATTAAACATACCAAGCACAGTTGCCATCTTGACTATATTCGTAGAGTTTCTTTAGATTTACTTTTTTACCAGGGGCCTGTGGCACTCTGGCACTCTGGGCACTTTACTGCCTGGCCTGTGGCTGGCGAATTCCAGAATCACGATTTTGCTTATAAAGGTCAAGTTGCTCATCAAACATCTGCTCCTTTTTCGTCTTATTTGCCCTATTCGATGCAATAGCATTCCCTTGTCTATCCCCAGGGCTTGCTCCGCCATTTAAAAATCCAAATGTTCCGGGAATAGTTGCTCCACCGTTTCCAGCAACACTCGTGTCTGAATCTACAAAACTGTAGCCTGAATTTCCCATTCCATCCATTTCATTCCCGTTCCAAGATTCTGGTTCTCCTCCAGCCGCCGCTGGAACATTCGTGCGAATTTCAGCCTTTTTCTGTGGATTCTCTATCATCTTACGCTCATATAACCAGTTCATAACTTCAGTGTCCGTCTTAACTGGCTCCTTATCTCCAGAAATAACGAGGGTCGGTACTTGTTTCAGCCATTTTGGTAAAGCGGGGCGATTTGGACTAGCATCAACACAAATGAATTCAAATTCACGTGCCCAATTTGTTTTAGCTAATTCTTCTAAAAACGCCTTTGACCATTTATCTTTATTGCTGTAAAAACATAAGTGTTTCGTCGCCATCCCTATATTCTAAGAATTAGTCAGTCAAAAACCATATCAACAGTTCCGCGGTCTAAAATTGAATAGCCGGGGATAATTAGAAATAAGTCCCAGGATGTCAGTATTTCAGGAATTTGATATTGTAGATTCAAAGACCCTTAAGTTCCGCCTAAGTCCAGTATCAGTCACATACGCGAATTCAGTTCGCCGTTCCGTTCAAACAGAAGTGTCCATTCTTGGATTTCGTGCCGATATGACTGAGAACGGAACAACGTCCGATGTAACAGTCTATAAGAACAGTACTCCGATGTCAAATGAGATGTTAGCAGATCGCGTTGGACTTCTTCCTATTGCCATGCCAGCCGGTTCTGGATGGGATAAGGAGTCCGTGCTTTTCAAGCTCCATGTAAAGAATGACACGGATGATGTTCGTCTTGTGACAGCATCTGACTTTGAATGTCTTGAAATCCAGGCAACCAGCGAGGAGCGTGTAAGAGTTCCAAACACTCGTTTCTTTCACCCAGACCCAATCACAGGTGAGACGTGTTTGCTGGCAGTTCTGAAGCCGATGGTGGAAGGCCAGGAGCCAGAGGAGATTCATTTGGAGGCATTTGCAACCTTGGGAAAGGGGAGAGAACATACGCGATTTAATCCAGTGGCTCAATGTGCGTATTCTTATACACGAGATGACTCAAAGGAGCGTATTCTTGAACTCTGGCAGACATGGCTGAAGGAATCAAAGAAGCTGGATCCTACAGAGGTGGAGAAGGATTCTGAAAAGAAGGCGATGTTGGAACGCGAGTTTCGCAGTCTAGAGATTTACAGATGTTTCAAGATTGATGCCGACGGTGAGCCATATAGCTATGACTTCACGGTGGAAACGGTTGGCACGATGGATGTCGCCACAATTATTAGTGAAGCGTTAAAGGGTCTTGCGAATCTATGTCGTAAATACGAATCCATGGACCATGAGCTTCCTCCGAGTGTAGATATTCGCCCAGCTGATGCTGCGATGAAGGGATTTGATGTCTGGTTCACTGGAGAAGACCATACGCTAGGCAATCTTCTTCAAACATGGCTCTCAGATAACAAGATGGATGGGAATTTGACCTTTGCGGGCTACAAGGTCCCACATCCATTGCGAGATGAAATGGTTCTCCGAATTGGGGTCGAGGATGCGTCTGAAGATAAGGCACGCGAGGCAATCGCTGAGGCAGCAAAGGAGTTGGCTGAGATGTTTACGGAGTGGACGGCTGATTGGCAGAGATCATTGCAGGCAAGTGGAATTAAGTTACCAAATGCCACAGAGGCTCCTAAGAAGGTCTGGAATGCCTATGCCGAAGGAAAGAAGCAACGTGTAACGTCTAGTGCTTAAGTTAAGAACTACTATGTATAAGCCGACAAAGTCGGCTTATTACATTGGGAGTCCTTAACTTATCGCTCTAGCCATCAGAGTGAAGTGCCTAAATTCGGCACTTCACGGTAACTAAGTAAAATCTCATGATACATTAAAGAATGCGTAGCCTTTTAAATAAAAAGCAAACAAATCGACTAATTTTAGCGGGTCTAGTAATATTATTCGTTTTTTTCCTATATTATTTAATAAAATATATAAAATTTTATTTAATTATTCATAACGCGAAGCCATATACTTCTAACGGTTTTAAGACAATTCCACTTCTTCAAGAAGATTTTAATACTGTAACATGGTTAATTCACATGTATCCTCCAATGCATAATGCGGGTGCTGAATGGATGGCACATGCCATGAATAATAGCCTTGTTTCTTCAAATTACAAGGTGAATGTTGTCTTAAATAGTGCGGCCTTAAGCGAATTTGAACGCATACATATAATTGATAAACATAAACGTGATTTAGTTGACTCAGCCATTTTACACAGTTCTCTTTTAATTAGTCATCTTGATATGGAGCCACAGGCGGTTCAAACAGCAGCCATAGCAAAGAGGCCTATGGTCTTAATCATGCATAATAATTATAGAAAACACTTCTTACAAGAATTTATTCGCGTTCTTCCAAAGAATTTATACTTAATTCACAATAGTTATTGGTTAAAAGAGTATTATTCTCAATTTAATATTCCTTCTATTGTTGTATATCCTCCTGTATATTGGAAGGAGTATAATGTAGAAACAACACGTGAATATGTAACATTAATTAATTTGAATTCAAATAAGGGTGGGCGTATTCTTTATAATATCGCAAAAGAAATGCCAGATGTTAAATTCCTTGGTGTAAAAGGAGGGTATGATGGTCAAATTATAAAGAATGGGCTTCCTAATTTGACATATATAGAGAATACACCGTATATTCAAAGTGTATATGCAAAGACTGATATTTTATTAGTTCCTTCTAAAGAGGAATCTTGGGGTCGTGTGGCAGTAGAAGCAATGTCTTCTGGAATTCCTGTAATTGCACATCCTACGCCTGGACTTCTAGAGAGCTGTGGCTCTGCTGGAATTTTCTGCGATCGCGACGATACTGCTGCATGGATCAGAGAAATTCATAGATTGAAGAATGATGCTACGTGGAGAGAAGAAATCTCTCAGAGATGTTTGGAACGTGCCAAAGAGCTTGAACCTAAGAAGCAACTCGATGAAATGGCAAAATGGCTTTCCACCTTAAAATGGCGTGAATAAAGACTATTGCTAATATAAAATTCAAGAATCACTGATTCTTAAATTTTATAGTAAATATAGTAAATCTAGTGAATCTCTCTAATCCACCTCAGAAACCGTTGGCCCCTTTGCCTCTTGCTCAGAAGCCTTGAAATCCTTCGCAGCATCCTGGTATAGCTTCATCATCGTCGGCTGAACCTTGTCCGTATACTCCTTCTG
>SXGQ01213051.1_pt1 | contig 71812 bp, 65 predicted proteins | sample 3178371 | NCBI WGS metagenome assembly SXGQ01 (sample SAMN11356859, study PRJNA531348) | freshwater metagenome | isolation source: freshwater sample F1-20 | place: China: Fuxian Lake, Yuxi | collected 2017-12-25 | reverse complement strand
GTTGTCGGTGGTGCGACTGTTGTCGGTGGTGCGACTGTTGTCGGTGGTGCGACTGTTGTCGGTGGTGCGACTGTTGTCGGTGGTGCGACTGTTGTCGGTGGTGCGACTGTTGTCGGTGGTGCGACTGTCGCCACTGTCAAGCGTGAGAAGACCAATAAATTAGGAGACCGTGCTCCCAAAGCGCTGATTGCTCCTGCTGTTGCAGTGGCCTTTAATGTTGTCGTTACTTCTGCAGGAGTTAGTGAGTTTTGCGCCCCCAATAGCACGGCAGCCACACCAGCAACATGCGGACTCGCCATTGAAGTTCCAGAAAGCGTTGAAATTGCGGTTCTGGAGCTAATTGCGGCGGAAACAATTGAACTTCCAGGCGCAAATATATCTACACAAGATCCGTAGTTTGAAAAGTATGACATTGAGTCATACGAGGTCGTTGATCCAACTGTTACAGCGAGCGGCGCAGATGCAGGTGTATAACCACATGCATCGGCATTACTGTTCCCAGCAGCAACCACGACTGATATGCCATCTGCAATTGCACGGTCGACGGCATCATTTAGAGCAGCACTGACTCCAGCAGCGCCAAGACTCATATTTGCCACTGCTGGAACACCTGCAGCATGATCCTGAATTATAAAATCGAGACCAGCAATAACCCCAGAAAGCGTCCCACCTCCACTGCAACCCAAAACACGCACTGGTACAAGCGTGACAAGAGGGGCAACACCATATGTTGAACCACCGATTGTTCCGCTGACATGTGTTCCGTGTCCCTGACAGTCGTGCGTCCCATAGCCATCATTAATTGCATCAAAACCTGAGCGCACACGAGTACCAAATTCACTATGCCCCGCATAAATGCCAGTGTCTATGACATAAGCCGTGACGCCGGCTCCAGCTCCGGCTCTAGTGATGCGTCCATTTAGAGGAAGGGTGCGTTGGTCGATGCGATCTAGACCCCACGAGGCAGCCACATGATCACCTGATTCATAACCAAACGGCGTAACCGCAGCAGATGGTGAAGACGAAACACTGCTGCCCACCGCGTTAGTGGCAATAACAGTGAATGTATATGGCGTGCCATTTGTCAGACCAACAACCGTGCAGGTCAAAGTCGCAGTGGTGCATCTCAAGCCTCCGGGAGATGAGGTGACCGTGTAGCCGGTGACATTTACCGGCACAGAGCGCTGTTCGAGCCGCACAACTCCGTACGGATGACCACAGCAGCCCCTCACTCTCAAGGCGTACCCAGAACCAGAGATAGTGGTGATGATTCGTGATGCATAGCAATCGGTTAAATAGTTATGAGCACCATCATCATTGGACAAAATGACTCGACCGGTCGAGACCTGAATGACGTCAAGCCACGGATCAATTGCGCTTGCGACATGAGCAGAACAGGAGTGATCAGAGTGGGCAATGACATCAAGTGCCCCGATAGACAATGGGATGTCTACGTACGGAGCAGTTGGATTGATGTTGATGGAGGAAATAACTGAGCCACGTGGGGCCGACCAACTGACAACAGCAGATGCGTCTCCGGCTGTTGCCGAGACTGCAGTTGGCGCCGACGGAAGATCCGGGTCGCGCGGTGTGGCGGTCGCTATCGCCGAAGGGACACCAGTACCAACGCTGTTGGTTGCAGATACGCGGAATGAATAAGTTGTCGCATTTGTGAGACCTGTGACCACAAGAGATGTCGCATTTGATGCAGGATGGACAAAAGTAATCCAAACGCCTGCGACAGAAGAATACTCCACTACATAGTCAGAAATAGCAGCTCCACCATCGGCTGAAGGGGCACCCCACCCAAGAGTTACTTGGGTTGAACCGATTACTGCCGTAATCGAGCCTGGAGCACCTGGGACCACGATCGGGGCCGGATCAAATGAAGCGTTGAACAACAATTTGTTTGGTGAACCCGCACCAGGATTGGCAACAATATTTGACGAAGCGGCGGCATTTAATGCTCGTGTCACTTGGTCAGGCGTATCTGTTGGATGTGATTGCAAGTACTGCGCCGCCGCACCAGCAACATGTGGCGCAGCCATTGAGGTACCCGACCATGTGCGCGTTGATGTGTCATCTGTTGATGAAGACGAAGTAATACCAACACCGGGCGCAAAGATGTCTACGCAGGGTCCAAAATTGGAAAAAGATGCCCGAGCGTCGTTGGTGTCAGTTGCTCCGACAGTGATAGCAGTTGGCTCCGCTGCTGGAGATGAGCCGCAGGCGTTTGATGAACTATTTCCAGCAGCAACCGCGAAAACAATCCCATCTGCGACCCCGCGTGCAACGGCAGCGTCCAAGCTAATGCTGGAGCCGCCGCCAAGGCTCATGTTGGCAACTGCTGGCACACCCGCGATGTGATGCCCGATCACCCAGTCAATGCCGGCGATAACACCCGACGTGCTTCCTGAGCCGTAACAATTCAACACCCGCACAGGGAACAAGTTGACATTTTTTGCCACGCCATATCTTGTTCCACCAACTGTGCCAGCAACATGTGTTCCGTGACCATGGCAATCAGAAGAACCATTGCCGTCATTCACGGAGGAGAAACCGCTACCTACTCTGCCTGCAAGTTGCGTGTGAGTGGAACGAATTCCGGTGTCCAAGATGTAAGCAGACACACCCGTACCATCCAAGGAGTACGAATATGTACCGTTGATGGGGAGTGATCGTTGATCTACTCGGTCAAGACCCCATGAGTCACCTGCCCCGATTGGTTGGTTTAAATTAATTGAAACCACTTTGTCTGGTTCAACAAGTGTGACTCCTTGCGAGGCGCGCAGTTGTTGGGCTGTTGCGTCACTAAGTTCAGCAACATACCCCGAAAAAACATTTTCAAAGCGATCCAATACCGAGATTCCGAGTGAATTGACCGAAGCAAGCATGGCCTGATCGGACTTGTATTTCACGATGTAGCGTCCGGGAATAATCGTGCCAACCTCTGTCGCTGGAGAGGACAACAAACTAATAGGGTCAGTCTCGTTTTCTCCAACAAGAGATACGGGAGCATCACGTTCGATAATTCGGACATCACGGTCTTTTCGTAATCGCAATACATCAGAGCTATCAAGCGAAGCAACAAAACCATCCGAGCCAGCAGAAAAAGTGTCGCTGACGTCATTGCCCCGATTTTCTTCGGCGGCGACCTTCCTTGACAAGTTGACACCGTCCCGCAGCACCACAATGTAATCAGATGGTGTACTGACCGCCTGAGCAACCAGGGGTGAAGAAACGACACCGAGACTTGCTAGTACGCCACTCAAAACAATCCAGCGCAAAAACCTTGTGAGGTGCGTTGCAGGGGTGTTGGATTGAGGGTTCATTTTGTTTCTAGTGTGACAAAATACTACAGGCTTGTACGGTCATCCTGAGGGGGCTGGAATGACACCCAATCGACCCGCCTCAAAATCTTGAAATGCCTGTCGAATCTCGTCTTGGGTGTTCATCACAAACGGCCCGTATTGCGCCACTGGTTCGCGAATTGGCAGACCCCCAAGCAACAAGAAATCTGCTGTTTGGTCCCCTGCCGACACCACCATATGGTCACCCGCCCCAAAAAGGGCCACATGATGGGGGGTCAGCGCGTGCCTTTTGGTCCCCACGGTTGCCCCTCCCAACAGCATGTAAACCATGGCATTGAAGCTGGGATTCCAGGGCACACTCAATTGGGCTCCGGCAGCCAAAGTGACGTGGGCAATTGCGATCGGAGTGTGCGTGCTTCCTGGACCAGAGTGCGCCGCAATATCTCCAGCAATAATTCGCACCAGCGCTCCACCATCGCTCGAAGTCGCAAGCGTCAATTTACTGGCAACTATTCCTTGGTAACGAGGGGCGGAGAACTTCAATATTTTTGGCAGGTTGACCCAAAGTTGGATTCCGTGTTGCCATCCACCTGTGTTCAATATCTTGTCGGTCGGCATTTCGTCGTGCAAAATACCTGCGCCCGCAGTCATCCACTGAGTGTCGCCGTCGCCAATAATTCCACCTCCACCATTTGAATCATGGTGCACGATTTCGCCGTCAAGAACATAGGTCACCGTTTCAAAACCACGATGCGGATGCCACGGCGCTCCCTTTGTCTCAAACGGACCATTAAGAACAGGGCCTAGTTGATCGAGCATTAAAAATGGGTCGATGTCTTGCACCGTCAAACCAGCAAAGCCTCGATACACCGGAAAGCCTGCACCTTCAAGTCCAGCGCGAGCAGGAGAAATTTTTACAACGCTTCGCTCCACTGATTCTGGCAAGGGCCCTACAAGCCTTGGCAGAATCAAATTGTCAGCAACCTGAATAGCGGGCATATCTCTATGTCTAGTGTGGGTAATGTGCCAAGGCAAATTATTACCTCCCCTATTGATGGATCAATTTTTGCCAGCCGCGAGTTGGCAGACGATTCAGAAATAGAAAGAGTCCTCTCCAGAGCTGTAAAAGCAAAACAGGAATGGCTGAACACCACGATCGCCGACAGGATTGATCTTTGTGAACGCATGGTTCGACATCTTGAAGCCAACGCCAACGAAATCGGACTAGAAATTACCCAACAGATGGGACGACCCATTCGTTATGCCCCCAATGAGATCCTGCGCGGCGTGCAGGAACGCGCGAGACACATGATGACACTTGCTCAACACGAACTGGGCGACATTGAAGTACCCCACGTTGATGGTTTCACCAAGTTCATTCGTCGCAATCCAGTCGGAACTGTGCTTGTTGTTGCGCCCTGGAATTACCCCTATCTGACCGCGATCAACTCGGTGGTTCCAGCATTACTCAGTGGCAACACAGTCATCATCAAACATGCCTCCCAAACTCTGCTCTGCGCTGAAAGGTTTTCTGCGGCTTGTGGTGCTGCCGGATTCCCTGATGGCGTGTTTCAGCACATTCATGCCAGCCATCAAGCAGTGAGTAAAATGATTAGTGACTGGCGCATTAATTTTGTTGTTTTTACAGGGTCCGTTGAGGGTGGCGCGGCAATGGAACGCGCCGCTGCAGGACGCTTCATTGGCGTCGGAACAGAACTCGGAGGCAAAGATCCCTCTTATGTACGTGCTGATGCAGACCTCACGCTGGCGATTGCAGACAATGTTGACGGATCATTTTTCAATAGTGGTCAATCTTGTTGCGGTATTGAGCGAATCTACGTCCATGCCGATGTGTATGACGATTTTGTTGATGGCTTTGTTGATGTGACTCGTCAATACGTGCTGGGAAATCCTCTTTTGGATTCAACGACACTTGGACCGATGGTCAACACCAAGAGTGCTCAATTCGTACGTGATCAGATTTCTGCCGCAATTACAAAAGGCGCACAAGCCGTTGTTAGCGAGCGCGAGTTTGCGGCGTCTCAAAAAGATTCTCCATATCTGGGGCCAACTGTGCTCCTTGACGTTGACCACTCCATGAGTGTCATGCGAGATGAATCATTTGGTCCCGTAATCGGCATCATGAAAGTTGCAGGAGACCAAGAGGCCGTAGCGTTGATGAATGACTCGCCCTATGGCTTGACCGCTTGTCTGTGGACCAAAGATATCGAACGCGCTCAAGCGCTTGGCAACCTGATTGAAACGGGAACATGTTTTATGAACAGGTGTGACTATTTAGACCCCTCCTTGGTCTGGACTGGAGTAAAAAATACCGGCTCTGGAATTGCATTATCTGAACTTGGTTTTGGGCCCTACATCAAACTCAAATCATTTCACCTCAAGCATTGATTGCAATTCTTATTTTGTTGGAAACTCGTACTTCACTTCAGTGAACGAATCAGTTGGGAAAAAATACAATAAGCGCAACGGGTCCGTACCTGTGTTGACTGCAAAATGCTCAACATCTCCGGGAATAAAAACTGCATCTCCACCAACGACAGATGTCTTGTCGCCCGCGATCCACACATACCCGCTTCCGCTCAATATGTAGTACACCTCCGCCAGGGAGTGCCAATGACCACGCAATGGAGCAGGAGCACCAACTGGTATCTCGGCAACGCCGACTGTTAGACCAGATGTCGGGGTTCGGTCAGCGCTAAATAATGTCCACCATTGGACAGAACCCCTTATCGAATCCGACCATTCTTCGACATCACAGTCAGCCGCACGCCGAAAAACCGCCGTTGTCTGATTGGGATTATGTGGCACATTATTCATTGTCGGATCTCCCCTGCTAGTGCCCCGACTATAACGACATAGGGTAAAGGTTCAGGAGCAACAATGACAAATATCTTGATCAACACATGGACGTCACTTTTGCCAGTAGATGATGACCACCCCTATCGAATTGGCGCGTGGACACCTCAGACAAATGAATGGAATGCAACCGAGATGGCGGTGCAGGGAGAAATCCCTCAGGACCTCAATGGTGTGTATTTGCGCAATACCGAAAATCCTCTGATTCCTGCGCTGGACCGATATCACCCTTTTGATGGTGACGGCATGTTGCACTCGATGTCTTTTACTCATGGAACTGCCTCGTATCGCAACAGAATGATTGAGACGAAAGGTTTGGCGGCCGAGCTTGAGCACGGGAGTGCTTTATGGGCTGGCCTTGCTGAATCGCCAAAAAAATCAATCCGCCAAGACGGATGGGGCGCCCGAACCCGAATGAAAGATGCGTCCAGCACAGACGTCGTTGTTCACAACGGAATCGCCCTTACAAGTTTTTATCAGTGCGGAGATCTTTATCAGTTAGACCCTCACACACTAGAAAATCTAGGGACCACATCATGGAATGGTGTTTTTCCAGCGGAAGGAGTTTCGGCACATAGCAAGGTCGATGAAAGCACCGGTGAGTTGCTCTTTTTTAATTACTCGACGACATACCCCTACATGCACTACGGAGTTGTTTCGGCTAATGGCGACTTGGTCACATATACCGACATCCCGCTGCCAGGTCCACGACTGCCCCATGACATGGCTTTCACTCAGAACTTTTCAATTCTCAATGATTGCCCCCTGTTTTGGGATGAAGAACTGCTCAAGCGCGATATTTACGCCACTCAATTTCATAAAGAAATGCCAACAAGAATTGGTGTTATCCCGCGTCACGGCACAAGTAGCGACATTCAGTGGTTTGAATGCGAAGCGACATATGTGTTGCATTGGATCAATGCCTATGAAGAAGGCGATGAGATAATTCTTGACGGATATTTTGAGTTTGATCCGTCCCCGACAATGCCCCCGAACGCCGATTTGAATACTCGTTTGTTCCGCTTTCTGGATCTGTATGCTCTGCAATCGCGCCCCTACCGCTGGCGACTCAATCGTCGCACGGGACTGGTTAAAGAGGGTCCCATCTCAGACACCATTACTGAATTTGGGATGATTAACAACGCGTATGCGGGTCACAAATACGACTACACATATAGCGCAATGCCAGTTCAGGGATGGTTCCTTTTTGAAGGCATCATAAAACACTCTGTTCAGAAGGGTTCCGAAGAGTCGTTTCGGTTTGATGACGGAACCTATTGCAGCGAGACTGTCTTTGCGCCACGCACAAACTCACAGTCTGAAGATGACGGCTATCTAATCTCTTTCACCACAAACACCGTGACCGAGACGAGTGATTGCGTTGTTTTTGAGGCGCAAAGGCTCAGCGATGGACCTATCGCCACGATACGACTCCCAGAAAAAATTTGTAGTGGCACTCACTCCTATTGGAGCAATCAAAATTTGTGACGTCGTATTCAACAAATTGTTCAGCGTCCGGGATATTTAACTGCTCTGTTCCCGTTTTCGTCGCGTACATCAAATTCTTCTGAGATGTCTTCTACCCATTGAATCGAACCCGAACGTTGCATCAAATCTGGGGCAATCACAAGTGCTGCAATAGCACGCCCCACGCCAATCGTGGTTTGAGATAAGGACAAATCTGAGCCGCGCTCACCAGCCCATTTTTGGATGAACTCTGTGGCAACCGATCCTGGATACACCGAACAACAGGCGATTCCTTTGGGCTCTAGTTCAATGGCCATATCAGCACTCAGTCGGTTCAGTCCGGCCTTGCCCGCCCCATATGACGAACTGAAGTGATACGACGAACCCCCAGGCGACGACACATTGATGATTGATCCACCCTTGCCCGCAGCAAATAGCAATGGCGCCGCATGCCACGAAGCAACATAATGAGCGCGCAATCCAATTCCAACTTGATCATCCCAAATGCTCACTGGATGATCCCAAAATCCACCACCCCACGCTGGTGGATCTGGAATTTTGTAAACATTGTTGACGAGAATATGCAGATGACCCGACTCTGCTTTGACTTGGGCAAATAGCGCTTCAATCTCGGCGTCGTTGCCATGATCAACTCGAACCGCTATTGCCTTGCCACCTGCGTCGTTGACCATCTTTGCAGTTGTGTCAATTGAAAGTGGGTCACTACCCGTTGTGCGGCCAGTGATATAAACCGTTGCACCCATTTCTCCAAGTGCAATAGCCGTGCCACGACCGATTCCGCGGCTTGAGCCCGTCACAACGGCAATCTTGCCTGCAAGTTCGGAACCCATTGCTATTTATCCACCGCTACAAAGTCAACATCAAGACTCGTAAGCCCGCGCAACATGAAACTTGGGAAATACTCGTACTTATTTGTTGGCGACAATGTAAAACTGTCGATCCGTTTTGAAAGTTCTTCGAGGGCCACTCTTCCCTCAAGGCGCGACAAGTTTGCACCGAGGCAAAAATGTATCCCTTTCCCAAAAGCCAGGTTTTCACGCAGGTTTTCTCGGTCAGGGTCAAAGGTGTCTGGTTCGTCAAACAAACGCTCGTCGCGATTCGCAGACGAGAATACGATCACAATGCGCGACCCCTTGGTCAACTTTGTTCCACCAAGTTCCGTGTCCTTGGTGACGATGCGCCACATTCCTTGTGTCGGGGTCGACAAACGAAGCGTCTCATCCACGACGCGGTCAATGCGCGACGGGTCATCTTTGATCATTTGCCACTGCTCTGGGTTTTCGGCGAGCAAGCGCATCATTTCAGTCAACATTTTGGTCGTCGTCTCGTTGCCAGCCACGAGTAATTGGGCAACGATGCTCAGCATCTCGGGCATGTCGAGTGGTCGCTTGTCGGTTACTTCTGGATCGTCATCTTCAATGCTGGCATTCAACAAATTCGTCAGGATGTCATCGCGCGGGTCTGTGCGGCGAAGTTCAATCTGCTCGGCGAAGTAATGCTGAAACTCATTGACTCCACCTTCTGCGCGCACTCTCTCATCAAGAGAAATGTTGGTCCCGATTCCGGCAATCGAGTCATCAGACCAACGCTTGAAATCCGCCAAGCGACTTTGGGGAACATTGAGAGCATGGGCAATAACTTCTACCGGTAACGGCACACCAAACTCTTTTACGAACTCAATATGTCCGTTGTCAATCCATGAATCAATCAATCGCGCGGCCAATTGACGCACGAACGGCTCAAGTTCAGAGATGACCTTTGGGTGAAAGGCTTTTGAAACCAGTCGGCGGTAACGCGTGTGATCGGGTTGATCAGCAGTCAACATCGTTGGAACCCTTGGGTATCCATCTTTGACAACAGCGCTCAAACGCTCGCGAGCCTCTGCGCTCAATGGCATTCCGGCGCCGCCAAACATTGACGAATAAGTCTGCGGATCGCGCAATACTTCCATCACCAAATCGTGACGTGTCACCAAATGCACGCCAATTCCTTCGACCAACAAGACGGGAGCCTCTTGGCGCATTTGGGCATAGTGGGGAAAGGGACATTGCAGAGTCTCGGCATCAAAAGGATTAAATTTTGCAAGATCAGTTTTCATATTTTCTCCAACTATTTGGTTATTGATTAGTGCAGTTTTATTTTCCAGAGAGTCGCTCAACAATTGGTGCGGCAGCTTGCATTACTGATGATCCAAATGTGACATAACTGATTCCGTACCGCTCACGCCTTTCAACAATTCGGTCACATATTTCATCTACCGAGCCGATCAGCGCATTTGGGTGTTCGGCAAAAACTTCCGGTGTCAAACCAAACATTGGTGCCATCTTTGCTCGAGTTGCCGCACCATCGGGTGTGACAACCGTGAAATATGCAGCAATTTCGATTTCAATATCGTCAAAACGGGCACCAGCGCCGTCTTTGACCCACTGAATTTTTTGATCTGTCAACTCAGCCGTGGCTGATCCGATGCCCTCGGGGCCAAGTTTTCCAGATGAGTTGTTGAAGTTGAGGCTAACGATGTCGGCTTCTCTGCCGGCTATTCCCAAGATGCGTTGTGCACCGCCACCAATCATGATCGGTGGCGTTGGTTTTTGTATCGGCTTCGGGACGGCATCAAATCCAACAGCGTGAACATGCTTGCCCGCAAGGTTCAATTCTCCATCTGTGCTCGAGGCACGAATTAATGCAATGACTTCTTCCAGTCGATCTAAACGAACCCCGGCGCGATCAAACGGAATCCCCATTGCTTCGTACTCATTTTGCAACCAACCAGCACCCAGACCAATCTCCAGACGACCCTCTGAAAAAAAGTCAAGCGTGGCAAGTTCTTTGGCAAGCATGACCGGATTACGATAATCAACACACAACACACGACAGCCAATCTTGATATTGCTTGTTGCCTCTGCGGCAACCGCCATTGCTGGAATTGCTGCAACCGTTTGAACAGGATGACCCGTCGCGGCAAGCGCCGGTCCTGGTCCGATCACATGATCAGCCAAATGAAAGGATGAAAACCCGAGTGACTCAGCAGTGCACGCAAGAGTTCGCCACTCGTGGGCAGACGCAGGGGCATACGCTTGTACTCCGAAACGAAATGGCTTTTTCAAGCTGGCAACTCCAAAATTGTGACACTTCCGTTGTCTCCGTTCACTTCAACCAAAGAACCATCAGGAATGCGCACGGTTGCATCTGTTGCTGAAACGACGCACGGCAGACCGAGTTCACGGCTGACAATGATGGCATGACTGATTTGTCCGCCAACATTTACCACTACCGCACCACACGACATGAACAAGGGAGTCCAAGCAGGATCCGTATTGGGAGCAATCATTACATCGCCGGGTTGGAGGTCTCCAGGCTCAGCCGCATCCAGAATCACGCGAGCACGACCAATGAAATTCCCAGGACAACCAGCAACGCCCTGGATTGATTCCCCTGGCTTGCCTTTGATTGCCGAAGAGGTGCCCTTCTTTGGATATTCGCTTAGAGGCGGCACAATTCCATTTTTGATGAAAAATGGTGGCTCCAGCGTTTGCAAGTGCTCCCATTGTTTGTTTCGGGCAGCAAGAGTTGCTGCAAGTGACTTGGGATCTGCAATGAATGCCTCAACTTCGGCATCCAGCAACATGAAAATGTCACTTTGCTGATTTATCGACCCCGAAACGGCGTGCCGACGACCCAGTTCACGGAACGCCATGCGACCCTCGTGCACCACACGAATGATATTTGTCTTCGTGCGTTCCCTGAATTTCAGTTGAGACGATGCAACAATGGCGGACTCAAACATCCCAGCAAGTTCCTCACCAAGAACTTGCACTTTGGCACGCACATCAACAATGGCCTGCTCACGCTCTTTGGCCTGTCGCTTGTTGCGAAGGACTGGAGACTCATCATCGGCCTGAAAGCGAACACGATCAAATGCTGCCAAAACTATTTCCGGCTTTGTCTCCCACACTTCTGCACTCATCTCCCACTCGTTTGGACCACGAGAACCAAAGTCCTCAATAAACCGACCAAATTGTGTCAGAAATGTTTTGGCGTCTGCAGAGTCTGCGGCTCGCAAACGATCAAGAAGTCCATTAACTCCAGCGTCAAACGCGGCCATTAAATCTTTGGAGCCGCGAATCAAGCGGGAGATCTTCCACATCTCATAACTTGGCTCTGCCGAGTCCACTTCACCGATTCCAGCCACAATTTTCATTGGGATTGTTGGATCGCCAATCGCCTCACCTACTGCAAATAAAATTCCTGGTGCTACTCCAGATCCAGATGACGGCAGGGTGTGGCTCTCAAAAAGTTTCTGCAGCATTGGCTGCGTTGAACGTGCGCGCTCAACGAGGGCCGCATCTGACATTTTGGTCAAATCAGGTCGTGACGCCCGAAATGCGATCGTCTGCACTTTTTCTTGATCAATTTCTGGCCAGGTCGTTGCTGTCATCAGCCAACCCAAATGTGCGCCGATGAGTTCCAACAAGTCGGGTCGCTCATCAAGGGGATGGGCAACATAAGGAGGAACCTCGGGATGATTGCCAAAAAATGCAAGGTCAAGTTGTTCAACAGTTACAGCAGGACTTCGCACTCCCTGCATTCGAACATTGGCTAAATTGATATAAAAATATCCGGCGAAAAATCCAGCGACTGCGGGTGGGCTCTCCGTGAACTCATCAAGTGAGTAGTTTCCGCTGCGGACATAACCGTCACGCCATCCCAAAAGAATTCCCTTTTCCCAACTGAACTGCTGACCCAGAGGGCTCGCCGCAGTAGGCAGAACTTCGCCCGCATTTGCTCGGGTGTAGTGGGGCCACCTGACACTTGGGTCCCGATCAGTTATCCAACGCTCCGACATTTTGGCTCCCCATGAGTGATTGACCCGACCATTTACGTGTCCTACCAAACTAACCGATGGATTAGTTCTGGCGCTATCCCGAGCGAGTACTAGATCCCGACTCAGGACACGGTGTTTGCCCCAATTATAAAATTGGGGTGGCCAGGATGTTGAGGCGCTTGAGACCCCGCAAGACGAAGGAATCCTCGTAAACAAAGTCGTTGTCGGGCGCCAACATGATGCGGTCAAGACGGTCCAGCAGCACCTCGGTTGCGATGCAGGCTTCAAGTCTTGCCAATCCCGCGCCAGGACAAAAATGTTCTCCGTTGCCAAAGGCCAAGTGGTCCTTGACATTTACCCTGTCGACGTTGACAGAATCTGGTTGGTCAAATTTGCACTGATCGCGATTGGCGGACGCAAATAACAACCAAAGGTGGTCGCCGGCTGGCACCGTCGTCGCCCCAATTTTGACGTCAATTTTGGCCTGACGAAATAAACCTCCGACTGGTGCTTCAATGCGCAACATTTCTTCGACCAACGGCTCAATTAGTGCTCGATCAGAACGCACCCGCATCTGCAGGGCACTGTCGGCGGCAAGAGCATGAATAATGTTGGTTATAAGTTTCGTCGTCGTTTCGTTGCCGGCGACCAAAAATTGCTGCAACATCCCCAACTGCTCATCATCGGTCAATTCTTCTCCGTCAATCACTGCATTGGCGATATCCGACAATATATTTTCGGCAGGTTCTTCTTTGCACAGTGCGATGCGAGCCAAAAAATACTCCTTGAATTCATTTGAAGAAACAATGAAACCTCGTACTTGAGCAAGCGTTGGTGAGTGATTTCCGACAGGCATCACAATGTCGTCTGACCATCGCTTAAAAGTCGCAAGATCGTCCCCTAGCACTCCCAGCGCCAAAGCAATTATCGCCATCGGCAGACCGACGGCAAACTGTGAGACAATGTCAACTTGACCCGAAGATTGAATCTGCGTCACGACATCATCCAGCAAACGTTTCGCCGTTTGAGTAATTGCGGGCTCCATGCCACGCAGTCGGTCTGGACGAAAGGCGGGATTGACAAGTTTTCGTTGGCGTCGATGATCTGGCGGATCAGCGTTCAACAACACAGCCGCCTGTCCGCGTCCAGCCGTGATTGATGTCAAATACGGTGCCATTGTCGGATCTTGTGACAACTCCATGAAGCGCTCCATCAACACAGATCCCGCTGCCTGCGGACCTGTTGGGCTGCGACTTGAAAACCTCTCGGTATCGCGCAAGATCAGGCGAACATCGTCATATTTAGTCACCAGCCATGCCCCTAGATGCTGATTGAAAACAGGGCCGTCCTCTTGGCGCAGTTCGGCAAAAATCGGATATGGGCAGGCAATCGCTGATTGCTCCCTATTAATAAGGTCATCAACCCGCCCAGACACTGTATTTGCAGTCACCCTTGCTCCTTCACTACTTGACTTGACATAAACTAGCCCAAGAGTTTGCCCACGCGAACTCAGACAGCGCAAGGGGGCAATATGTCAATTGACGAGAAAATTTCAACGGCACAGGATTCTGCGACATCAACTCATCTTTCATTTTGTCGGGTGTGTCACGCCAGTTGTCCGATGGAAGTTGATGTCACCCTTGGTCGCGTCACGGCAGTACGTGGCGTAGCCGACGATCCACTTTTTGCTGGTTATACCTGTATCAAAGGACGCCAAATTCCGGAGCAGATGTCGCACCCTGCCCGCATTCGCCAATCACTTCGTCGGCGTCCCGATGGGACTTTTGAAGAAGTTTCGTCCACTGATGCTCTCGATGGCATCGCCGCCGAACTTCGCCGCATTATCGACACTTACGGCCCACGTGCAGTGGCGAGTTACACAGGCACGGGTGGTTACCAAAACAGTGTTGCGGTTCCCGCTGCACGCGCGTTTCATGACGGCATCAAATCATCATCTTTTTATACATCAGTCACCATTGATCAGCCAGCAAAAAGTGTCGCACCTTTCCGCACCGGAATCTGGGAAGCCGGCTACCACAATTTTAGCGATGCAGATGTACTACTTGCTGTTGGCTACAACCCAATGGTGTCAAGCTACGGACCTGTCGGAGGCTTGCAAGGAACTGATCCCTTTGTCAAACTACGCGAAGCAAAAGCGCGTGGCATGAAACTCATTGTTATTGATCCGCGACGCACAGAGCTCGCAAATCAAGCAGATATTCATCTTGCTATCAAGCCTGGTGAAGACCCAACATTGCTGGCGGGACTGATAAATATTATTTTAGAGGAAGGTCTCTTTGACCATCAATTTTGTGATCAATGGATCTCTGATCTTGACGCACTGAGCCAAAGCGTTGCGCTATTTACAACCGACTACGTTGCCCAAAGATGCGACGTGCCAGCAGATCAAATCATTGCTGCAGCGCGAATGTTTGCGGCGGGAACAAAAGGTACCTGTGGCACAGGCACTGGGCCAAACATGGCTCCACATCCCAGCCTCACCGAACATCTCGGGATCGTGATCAACACAATTTGCGGACGAGTCAATCGCGAGGGTGATTTTTTGGAAAGTGGCTTGTTCTTGTATCCAGAAACACCAAAACGCGCACAAGTCATCGCCCCGCGTTCTGCTGTGACTGGCGCGCCCGCACGTTTTCGAAAACTACGCGGATACCGCGGTGAAATGCCCACCGCCACCTTGTCAGAAGAAATCATCACCCCAGGCGAGGGTCGTATTCGCGCACTTATTGTCAGCGGTGGGAACCCCGTGGTGGCGTGGCCAGACCAGGAACTCACGATTCGCGCGATGAAAGACCTTGAACTTCTCGTTGTTGTCGATCATCGGATGTCAGCCACGGCAGAATTTGCGGACTATGTGATCGCTCCGACACTTGCCTTTGAGCGTGCAGATGTACCTCACCTGATGGACCGATGGTTTCCTGCTCCCTACACCAATTACACAGACGCAATTCTTGAGCGCGACGGTGACGTACTCAATGAGTGGGAGGTGTTTTGGGAACTCTCGCAACGTTTGGGCTCAACCCTGCCCTTTCCTGGAGGGGATGCTCCCTCAGGCACGCGCCCAACAGACCATGAAATTATTGAACTCGCATACGCCAACTCCCGCATGCCGATTGAAGAAGTCCGCAACAATCGGCGGATGATTCATCCTGAAAAAGCAATGGTTGTCGCTGCAGCAGACCCAACATGTACCGCAAAATTCACGATGGCCCCAGACGACATTGTTGAAGAGTTGGAAGTAGTGCGCAATGAAACGGATGGCGCCGATGCACTCGGTATTGACTCCTTGCGTTACCCGTTCAGACTCATCAGCCGTCGTCTCAAGCATCGATTGAACTCACTTGGCGGCGAACTTTCAGTACTCGCTGCAAAAGGCAGCACAAATCCTGCATATATGAACCCTGCAGACATGGCGGCATACAACATCGTCCAAGGTGACTTGATTGAGATCACATCACCTCGCGCTTCGGTACACGCTGTCGTTGAGTCAGCGCCAGATGTGAGAACAGGCGTTATTTCGATGGCTCACTCTTGGGGCGGCTCATCACTTACGGACGAAAAAGTGCGTGACATCGGAACACCGACAAGCAGACTTGTCTCAGTAGATCAAGGTTTTGATCCGCTCACTGGAATGGTTGTGCAGAGCGCCATCCCGGTGTCAATCAAACTTCTTGAAGGACAGACCGCCTGAATTACAAATCAACATACATAGGGGGCAAACACCATGTCACGACTAAATATTCCTGAAGGCCAAGGATTGGAGGCCCACCGCATGTGGATGCTTGCCCCACACATGGGCACAGCAATGCACGCCATGAGCGAAGCCGTTTACGAGAAATCAAGTCTTGGTATCCGCGAGCGCGAAGTTGCCAGAATGCGTATCGCACAACTTAATCAGTGTGTGGTGTGTCTCAATACAAGAGCAGCCTCTGCAATGGCACAAGGTTTAACGGACGAACTTTATAATTCGGTGCAGAATTACCATGAGAACCCAGCATTCACCCTGCGCGAACGACTTGCAGCTGAATACGCTGAACGATTCGCTGTTGATCACACCGACATTGACGACGCCCTTTGGGCGCGCCTTCAAGGGCAATTCACCGACACCGAACTACTTGAACTGACCGTCACGATCGGATTCTGCATCGGCATGGGTCGCGCATTCCACGTACTTGATGTCGCTAAAGACTTTGATGTCCTCTGGAGCCGAGAGCCAAAGCCCGAAGCAGTCTGATTGACTCGCCTACTCGGCGGTCTCTCCCAAGTAACTTGCTTCAAGAAGAGAGCGATTCTGCGCCAAATCTTTAGCATTACCTTCGGTGACGAGTTCTCCGTGGCTCAAAATATAGGCACGATCGGCAACTTGAAGCGCCATGTTGACATGTTGTTCAACAAGCAAAACACCTGCTCCAGTTTCGTCGGCGATTTGGCGCAAGATGGGCAATAGTCGCTCAACAATGATGGGAGCCAGACCAAGGCTCATTTCATCGACCATCAACAACTTTGGTTTAACAGTGAGCGCCCGCGCCATCGCCAGCATTTGTTGTTCTCCACCTGACAATAGACCTGCTCGTCGATCCATAATTTCCTCCAGCACAGGGAAATAGGAAAGCGCCTGCTTGATATCTGCCGCCCCTTTTACTGCACCCAATCGTAGGTTCTCGCCCACTGTCAGTTGATAAAAAAGAGCCCTTCCCTCTGGCACATGGGCGAGTCCCTCGCGTGCAATCAAATGTGGTCGCCGACCTTTCACGCTCTTGCCAAAGACTTTTATTTCACCCGAGATAAGCGGAATGAGACCAGATGTCGTGAGAAGCGTTGTGGTTTTACCGGCGCCGTTTGGTCCCAGCAACGCCACAACCTCCCCCTCCTCAACATGCAAATTGAGACCACGCACAACAGACACATCGTTGTAGCCAGTGTTGAGATCGTTGACTTCCAGTAGCGCTACCATCAGCGAGTCCCTTCCGCTGCACTGCTCCCGAGGTATGCCTCAATCACGCGCGAATCTCTTTTTATTTCTGATGGTGTCCCTTCAGCAATCTTTTGACCAAACTCAATGACATAAATGTAGTCACACACATCAAGCACCAGCCCCATATCATGGTCTATTAGAAATATCGTAATTCCCGCATCAATAATCTTTCGCAGACTCCGTCCAAGTTCGCGGGATTCGCTGGTATCAAGACCTGCAGCAGGTTCATCCATGCAAACTAATTCGGGGCGTGACGCCAGAGCACGCGCCGCAGACACCAATTTTCGCTGACCTTGGCTTATTTCGTTGGGAAGTTTTTTTATTAGATCCTGAATACCCAACACTTCAATGGCGAAATCGACACCACTCCGATCCCGCAGTCGGCTGGGGCGAACAATGTCAGCCAAAAAACTCTTCACCGTCTGCCGTTCTGCTGCAACTTGCAGATTTTCTTCGATCGTGAGGTCATCAAATAGTTCTAGAGATTGCCATGTGCGTGCGATTCCCAGACGACTCCGAGCATGCACTGGCATCTCGTTAATCTCTTGACCTTTGAATTCAATACGCCCCGTTGCCTCGACAAATCCAGTTATGCCGTCAATAAAAGTTGTCTTACCTGCACCATTGGGTCCAATCAGCCCAACAAGTTTTCCTTGTTCAACAGTGATGTCAACATTGTTGACCGCGCGCAGTCCCCCAAATGTGACAGACATGCCTTTAGTTGTCAGAAGATCCATCTTGTTGCCCCCTTGGCAATCCTACGCCTCTCGATAGTCGGCAAATTTCGCATCTCGCTCACTCAGCGCCGCAGTCACCCCTTTGGTGGCAAAAGACCCCATGTACTCCATTGATGAGCGCTGATGAAATCCAAGTGCCTGGATCTCAGCCGTTGCCCTTATTCCTGCTCGTATTCCCATTACTTCCATCGCCCTGTGAGCGGCACGTTTGTTCAGGGCCAACAAGTCCAGAGGAATCTTGGCGACGCGTTCAGCCACGGCAAGCACTGCTGCATCAAGTTCTGCTTCTGGATACGCACGGTTGGCAAAACCTGCTGCCACTGCCTCTGTACCAGACATTGAATCACCCGTGAGCAATGCCTCCATTCCGCGTCGCAGACCCATCATCCATGTTTGCCACTGCATATCAGGAGGTGACATGAGACGAACTGGTGGGTACCCAATTTTGGCATCTTGGGCCACATAGACAAGATCACACGCAGTCGCCAACTCCGTACCGCCTGCCAAGCAATATCCATGCACCTGACCAATGATCGGTGTTGACATATCCCACATCTCAAACCAATTATTTACTACATGTCGCGACCACCAACCATCAGCTCGAGAAATTGCTCTTTCAACATCGCTGTTCGGCGAACCTAGGTCATACCCAGCACAAAAACACGAGCCAGCACCGCGAATGATCATTACCGACACCGCGCGATCTCGATCCCCTTGGCGCAACGCATCAAACAACGCACCTCGTATGTCATCGTTTAGGGCGTTTCGTTTTTCAGGTCGATTCAACGTAAAACGGCGCACCATTGGTGCTGGATCATCAATAAGCAGGACTGATTCAGACATATGAACCTTTCGTTAAGCGAATTAGTTTTATACCCAATAAGGCGCGCGTAATTTTCGCTTATTGATTTTACCCATTGTATTGCGACCTAAATCGGCAACAAACTCAACTGTACGCGGACATTTGTATTTACTGAGCCGTTCTTGGCAAAAAATCAGAACTTCTGATACTGCAGGCGGATTCGATAAATCACGAGCAATCACGATTGCTTTGAGTTCTTCACCAAGATCAGCAGAGGGAATGCCGATACAAGCCACATCCAGAATCTCGGGATGTTGAACCAACACCTGCTCTGCCTCTGCTGGATAAATATTCACTCCACCTGAAACCACCATGTCGCTGAAGCGATCGGTAATGAATACGTATCCATCCGAGTCGACATAGCCGATTTCCCCGAGCGTAAATACTCCAGGTGCAATATTTGCAGCCTTTGTCTTTTGCGGATCATTGGGATAAATCACTCCGCGTCCCGTTGCATCTTTGAAAAACAACCGACCCTCAGTTTTGGCGGGTAACTCTTTGTCGTCGTCGTCCAAAACCAGCACAGAAAAAGGTGGAATCGCGCGACCAACCGAGCCGGGGTGTTCCAGCCACTCTTGGCTTGAAATTGAACAGGTAGTTCCAACCTCCGTAGCGCCGTAGGCATCAACAAATATTGGACCCCACCACTCAATCATCGACCGCTTGACATCAACGGGGCAAGTTGCACCAGTGTGCGCCACCAACTTCATTGATGACAAGTCATATTTGTTACGAACATCTTTGGGTAACGCCAAAAGCCGAACGAAGTGGGTTGGAACCATCACAGAAGATTCAGTTTTGTGCCGATGTATCGCCTCCAAAGTTCCTTGTGCGTCAAACTTATTTAGAATCACCATCGGGATGCCACAGACCAACAGGCGCATCCCATTCAAAGGTCCGGTGTGGTACATCGGACCAACTACAAGGTGTGTCCCAAATTCCGCAAAACGGTTTTTTTTCATCCCCTCAATATGCTCGGCCATCGTGTCGCCACCTGCGAACATCGTTGGTGGTAATTCAGTACCTTTGGGCTGACCAGTTGTGCCTGATGTGTACAGCAGATTGGCACGCGGCTGCACATCAAGGGACGGGTCCGAATCTTCACCTGCGCTCAACCAATCATCCCAGTTCGTCACTCCATCGTGACTGACGCCCCAGCCAACAATATTGAGTTGCACGCCTTGAGCGCGTGCCAATTCAGCGGCGGCAATGCCCCTCTGGAGTGTTTCTGGACCAACAAAAAGAATGCGTGACTCTGAGTCGACCAAGATATAGGCAGTTTCTTCGGCATTGAGGTGAAAATTAACCGGAACGGTAGATGCGCCACCAAACAAACTTCCAAGATGCGCGAACGCTGTCTCGGCTGCATTCTCGGCAAATACAGCCACCCGCCGATTCGGGCCAAGGTCTAGTGCCAAAACATTATTGGCGGTGCGATTAAGAATGTCCCCGACATGTCGCCAGGTAAATGTGTTGTTCGAGTCACGAACAGCAATCTCTTCTGGACGCTCCCGCGCAAGTTCACTAATAAAAGAGGGCATGTGGCAACGCTAGAAGATTTCAGGACACTTAAACATCAGCAGACACGCCTCGTTCGATTAACTTCTCTTTGCCATTTAAAAATTCACCGGAAAGATCAGCTGGCCCGTGATAGTGGGGCTGCAAAAACCGACGGGTATACAGCCACTCTCCATTTACCTTGCGGTATGCGTCGTCGTAATGAGCGAGAAGGATTCCAGTGGCACCATCGGCGCGCTTGAACCGCTCGCTGATTGTCCACCTCCCTGTTGCCTCATCGGGCTTACCTTGGACTTGCCAAGCCTCACCATTGTGTACATTTTGCACAACTGTTGAGATTCCGCCCATGGCTCCGTACCATAATTTTACAATTGAATCTTTACCCTCTACAAGCCGTCCGCCACCAAGATCCCAAACCGCATCATCAGCCCAGCAACTTGCCCATTGTGAACCAATGCGATGAACCACTGCGTCTGCATACCGATTGTTGAGTCTTTGAATAGAGATGTAATCGTTGTCGTTTATCGGTTTAAGTTGACTTGTCATGGCAATATCCTTGCTGTTTTGAATTAATGATTTAGAGACAAATTATGCGCGGGCACCACCACTAGCGACCGCAGGATTCCCGTCTGTCCACATCGTCGTCAGGGTGCGATGGGTGATTCGCCATCCCTCGGATGTGCGTTTCAACATGTCGTCGTAACGTCCAGCCACGATGAAATTTGAGCCTCCAACTTTTTGGGCACGCACATGCTGCGATTGCAGATAACAACGACATGTTGCGGTGTCCCCGCTGATATTCACGACATGATTGGAAACCATGTGCTGAGTTCCATCAAGTGGATCAAGAGCGCGTTTGATGCGTGCTTTGATGGCCTCTCTTCCGACGAGGTCTTCCAGCAAATCTGCCGTGGCATCAACTACGAAGACATTGTCAAGTGAGTCATATGAGCAGGTATCGAGTGCCCAACAATACTTTGCGGTCAACTCAACAATCTCTGTTCGGTCAATTATTCGTTGAAGTTCGTCAGCAACCATCGCAACGTCCGATGCACTTAAGGCATCGTTGAATCATCGATCCAACTGCCGTGGAAACCAAACGGAACTCGTTGCGGCAAATGCACGCGTGCGACCGGAGGCTTGGACATATCCTTGGCATCAAGAATCACGAGATCACTTGAATCAGTCATCTTGTCGTAGACAAATCCCATTACCCATCCATCATCTTCGGCCCCAGTGGCCGTGTCTTGCACGAAGACAAATTCCCCTGGAAAGGCGGCAGGACCCAGATCATGGATTGTCTTTGAGCCGTTCGACATATCGTATTTAACTATTGCACTCGGGTCACTGAAGTCTCCCTTGCTTCCATCACGAGGTGATGCAACATAGCCAAAGCGATGCTTTAATCCGACTACACGGTCATCAACACGAGGAAAAGCGTGGGCAACATCATCCATTTGTTCTTCGTGTACTGCACCCGTCACCATATTGAATCTCCAGCGATGCATAAATGAAGGTGAGCCATTTTCCATTGAACCTCGCCACATTGACTCATGACGACCGACATCACAAATCACTTCATCGCCACTGACATAGGCATTCAGTGGATGAAACACGTAGCACGGATTGACATCAAACCAGCGAATATCAGCGTTTGTTCCCATTCGTGGCAGGATGCCAATGCGAGCCCCGTAGTTATCGTCCCATCCAATGGGAGACAGGCCTTTGGCGGCATTGTCAAGATTGAAGACCACAGGAAGATCCATAAAAATTGCATGATCGCGCGTGATCATGAAGTCGTGCATCATGGTTCCTTTGGGAGTATCAATCGGCGCAGAATGAACAAGTTGACCTTTTGCATCAAGTACGTGATATGTCAAAAAAGGCGCGACTGCCCCATAGCCAAAAAAATGCAATTCTTTTGTCTCTGGGCACAACTTTGGATGCGCGGTGAATGCGGTATTGAGTTTGCCATCAAAATTATCGCATCCAAGTGTCTCGAGTTCTGGACTCAACTCATAAGGGAGGTGTCCTTCTTCGAGTGCCCAAATACGACCAGCGTGTCCGATTACATGGGTGTTGGCCGCACTTGCGGTGGGGTCAAACATTGCTACGGGATCCATAGCATCGAGTTTCTGCGACAACTTCGTTGTTCGAACATAGCGATTGCGGTACCACTTTGCTTGACCACCTTCAATTCGGACACCATGCACCATGCCATCGCCGAAAAACCAGTGACCAGCCGTGCCGTCATGAGGGTTTGAACCATTTCGTGCATACAGCCCCGAAAGTGCTGGCGGAATAGCACCGGTGACTGGCAAATTGTAAGCCGTTGCTTCATTGAAAACGGGCCCATAGTTACCGCTCAAAAACCATGGCTTTTTCTGATCACCTGGCTTGTCAAGAATGTCAGTCATTGTGTTCTCCCCTTGTTTAGCGCCGCAGTGACCCCCACCACGGTGCGACATTTGCCGCGAAGCGTCCAGCATAGACCCGCGTCAATTCATCTGACGCAGCAGACAGATCTTGGGCATTCGTGGCTGGTAAATCTGATGCCTGACCGACGGGGTCTACCCATTCAAGGCGCAAGGATTTCACCATCGGGCCAAGGAGCGGGGACGCAGTTTCATGGTGCTCACTCGTCTGATGGGCAATAAAAGCCGAAAAATCAACAAAGGACAACAGCGTGTAATACGAGGATGGCTCGCTTCCCCTCCAGTACTCATAGCGCAACAAACCTTTTTCGACTGCGTGGCTTGCTTGATGTAAGTCTTTTGCGATCGCCTCGAACTCTGCCTCGTAGCCTTCGCGGATAGTTATGTGAACCAATATTGTTGCCATGCCAAGCACCGTAGCAAGCCAACTACGTCCCAAAAAAACTTTTGTCTAGGAGGCAACTAATCGCTCACTGAGATCCCACAATGCGGTGGCTTTTGCGGCGTCAACTGCTCGGGCGGCGACTCCGACACCATTGATTCCCTCGTCGTCGTCTGCCAGCACGGGCGAAACATTGCAATCTTCGCAATATGCTCCACCCATATTGTTGAGCAACTCTGACGTGGTCGCCCAGGCCGTAGTAGCAGCACCTTGTGGGATTGTCTTCCATGAAAATGTTGATCCCTGCTCTCCAATGCGGTCCATCAATGACGTAATCACTTCCATCGTCATGTATCTCCCTAGTTCAGTGTGAATGCCACCTGGATGCACGGCAAATGCTCGCACTCCTTTGTCGCGGTAACGCCGATCTATTTCTACTGCGTGCAAGATATTTGCTGATTTGGCGGCACCATAGGACAGCAGTGGATCGTAGGGACGATGCTCGAAGTTGACATCGTTGAGATCAATATCACCCAGTCGATGTCCAGCCGAGCTCAACAAGACTACTCGTGCTGGCGCAGACTCCACGAGCTTCGGTAAAATTTCGCGCACTAATAAAAAATGTCCCAAGTGATCAACTCCAAACTGTGTTTCAAAACCATCAATGGTCTTGCCAAACGGAGTAGCCATAACGCCCGCATTAGCGATCAATGCGTGAAGGGGTCGGGGGTCTGACATAAACGTCGCGGCGGCGGTTCTGACTGATGCCAGTGATCCAAGATCGACAGTCATGAATTCCAAGTCAGCACCGGGATGGTCTTGTCGAATTGATTCCGCAGCACTTGCATTCTTGGCCTCGTCTCGCGCCGCCATCACAACTGTCGCACCATGAGCGGCAAGCGCACGCGTTGTTTCAAGTCCAAGTCCACCCGACGAACCTGTAACCAAATAACGTTTGCCGGTGAGATTGAATCCTTTCAAGACATCTTGTGTTGTCGATGTTGCATTAAATCCACTATCGGTTGTCATCAGCCCACAGTAACCAACTCCACTTGCCACGAGACAGCCCAGGGTTGGCTATCGTAGAAATTGATTGGGGGGTCATGGCAGACGAACAAATAATTGATCTATACGCACCAGAGACTCAGGAAAACTGGTATCCCACCTACCAAAAATTGCGTGATGAAATGCCCGTATTTCAAATGCCTGGAACAAAAATGTTTGTCATCACCCGCTACAAGGATGTTCTCCATGTTTTGCGCCATCAAGAAATTTTTCGGACTGGCACGGCGGCAACTCGTTCCGGTCAATCCTCAGATATCTACAAAAACACCGGTTGGGAGCGTATTACACCACTCGCATTGAACCCGCCTGAGCATCGCCAATACCGTGACATGGTTGATCATTTCTTCGATGCAACCGGTGCTTTGCATTGGTTGTCTTTCATTGAAGCCACAATCCATGATTTGATTGATGATTTTGCGGGCACTGGGATAAGTGCTCATGGCTCAACAGAGTTTGTGCAGTCCTTTGCAATCCCGATGCCCGTGCGCGCCATCACCCGCATCCTTGGTTTTCCAGCCAGTGATATTCCCCAGCTCAAAGCCTGGTCCACCGCCTGGGTATTGCCTTTTTCTGGGCCATTAACACTCGAACAGGACAACTGGGTTGCCCGACAAGTTGTCGAGTTTCAGCACTACATCAATCACGCCATCGAAGAAAAAAGAATTAATCCGGGCGATGACGTAATTTCGGCACTTACTGTTGCCACTTTCAATGGCGAGCGGCCACTCACGAATCACGAAATCATCACGATTATTGATCATCTGTACATTGGCGGCAACGAAACAACGACTTTTGCAATTACTTCAGCGCTTTGGATTCTTCTGCGACAGCCAGGTCTCTATGAAACTGTCTACAAAGACCGCTCCCTGGTCGAACAATTTCTCGAAGAATCGATGCGCCTAGAGTCGCCCACGCAAGGTTTATATCGCACCGTCGTCGCCGATACGCAGATATCTGGGGTTGATATTCCGGCTGGTGCAACAGTGCATATTCGATACGCCGCAGCCAACCGAGACGATGCAATTTTCAAAAATGCGGACCAAGTCGATCTCACCCGCACGAATTCAAAACGCCACATGGCTTTCTCGCTCGGAGAGCATCATTGCCCCGGCAGCGGGCTAAGTCGACTGGAGCAAAAAACCGCCCTCAATGCTCTTCTGGATCGACTCCCCAATCTCAGGCTCGCCCCCGATACAAATGATTTCACTCACATGCCAGGATTTGTTTTGCGCGCACTAAACGAGCTCCACCTCGAATGGGGCGACAAACAAAAATAAAAAATTCTCAGGCCAACGGCCCTCCGGCGAACCAACGCTCAAACATCGGCTGAATCGCACTCCAAACCAATTCCACAAGCAAACCACTGGGTGGTTGCACATAGGTGAACGCACCAAAGCCTTTATCGGGACTTGCTTGAGACATGGCCAGTGTCCAACCGCTTTGCAGCAACATCGTCGTATCACCCGCAACGTCATCTGACCAAACCCCAACATGGTGCAGACCAGGCGATACTCGACCATCCCAGATTGACCCAGGTGCCCCTTCAAGCAATTCAATATGTTGTGGACCTTGCGAAGAATAAGTAAAACGAAGTGGGATAGAAACCTCGCCATCATCTGGTAACCAAACATTTTGTTCTCTAGATTGTGGTTCACACCACGTCACTCCCAAGGCTGCACCAATTTCCTGCATCGCTGTCTCAAGATGTGCAACACGAACACCGTGGTGATAACACCTGCTGTAGTCAATCATCGAGTCTCCATTTCAGATGCGGCGTTGATGACCTTCCCAAAAAGGCGCACGCAATGGTTGCTTCTGTATTTTTCCGGTTCCGGTTCTGGGGACGAGAGCAATGAAATCAATTGAGCGCGGAACCTTGTATCCAGCCAGAAGACCGCGACAGTGGGTCAAGATCTCAGTTTTCAATTCATCTGTTGGATGAGTGCCCTCATAGATCTGCACGAGCGCCTTCACGCTCTCACCAAATTCCGCATCGGGAACACCAATAACGGCCACATCTTCTACGGATGGGTGCATCGAAAGAACACCCTCAATTTCGGCAGGGTAAATATTTACTCCACCACTAATAATCATGTCAATTTTGCGATCAGACAGCCAGAGGTATCCACCGTCGTCGACATAGCCGACATCTCCAGTAGTAAAGACACCAGGCTCAAGATGTGCAGCCTTGGTCTTTTCTTCGTCGTTGTGGTACGAAAAGTCTGTGCCCATATTGTTTCTGAAATAAAGTGTTCCTTCTGCTCCAGGAGCCACGAGTTGATCCTGATCGTCAACCACGATTACCTCGAACTGGCTAAGTGGCTTCCCGACACTGCCACCTTTTTCCAACCATTCAGTCGAGTTGATTGTTGAAATTATTGAACCTTCAGTGGAGCCGTAATACTCCGTCACTTTTGGACCCCACCAATCAATCAGGGAGCGCTTGACAGCAGGCGGACAAGGCGCCGCACCATGCCATGCTGCAATCAAAGACGCACCCGAGAAAGATGCTTTCTTGTCAGTTGGCAAGTCCACAAGTCGCTTCATTTGTGTTGGTACTAGATGAACATTTGTGCAGCCGTATTCATCAATGAGAGTTAGAACTCCAGCTGAGTCGTATTTATGCTGCATCACGACGGATGACCCATTGATCATCGGCAAAAAAGAAAAAGCCCATTGTGCTGAATGATAAAACGGCCCACACAGCAAAGTCACTCCAGGAATAGGGACAAATTGAGAAAAGCCAGAGGCAACCAATTTCATAATGTCAGGGGTCAGCGCCATCCCACCAGACAACATCCCGCGCACACCCTTGGGTCGACCAGTTGTTCCGGATGTATAAAACATCGGACCACCCAACATCTGATCAGTTGGTTCGTCTGCGCTACCACTGGCAATTACAGACTCATAGGCCACAAAGCGCTTATCGCGGCGAATGTCTGCATTCTCAGATGTATTTATTCCAAATACCGATTGCACCACCGCACCGCGGGGGTCTGCAAGCGCAGTAGAAACTGCAGCGTCAAATCGCTCATCGACAAACAAGGCAAGGACTCCTGCATCCTCAAACACATAGGCAAGTTCATCGGCCACAAGGTGCCAATTCAGCGGAACATAGGTCCATCCACCATGCGCACAGGCTTGCGCCAATTCAAACCACTCGCATTGATTACCCAAAAGAACAGCAACCGTGTCACCTGTTTTGAGACCCGTTGCCCGCAAGCCGTTGACTAATTTATTGACACGCGTATCGAGTTGTGACCAGGTCACCGACCGAGTTTCATCTACGAGAGCAATCTCGGTGCCACGGTCGACAGCGAACGTTGAGGTAAGTGTTGCCACAGAAATGCGGTTTCAGCGTTGCAAGATAGTGACGCCAGCAATCCCGGGCGCACCATAAACATGGGTGTAGGCGGTCTTGGGATTGTTAGGTACTTGTCGCACGCCTGCTTGCCCCCGCAACTGCAATACATTCTCGTACACCTGACGCAAGCCCGATGCTCCGATGGGTTCGCCGTTGGCAAGACATCCGCCATCAGTATTGACGGGAAACTTACCGCCGATTTCAGTTTCACCAGCCTGAATCATGAACTCTTGCTCGCCGTGCTCACAGAACCCGTTCTCTGCCATGTGCATAATCTCTGCACCTGACTCGGTGTCTTGCAGTTGCGCGATGTCAATGTCTTTTGGACTCATGCCAGCCATTTCAAATGCTGCCTTGGCACCATCAACAGTTGGTCCAGCATTGTGCTCAAGCGCGATGGACGGTGCAAGGACTTCGAAACTTCCAAAACGACGACTTCGCACAACAGCAGCTTTGAGATAAATCGGTGTCTTCGTATACAGATGAGCCTTATCGGCTCGACACAAAATCAGCGCGACTCCACCTTCCCCGGGAGAACAGAACATGTACTGCGTCAGCGGATACGACAACATTGCTGAATCAAGAACTTCTTGTTCCGAGATGGGCTTTCGGCGCCAAGCCATCGGATTCTGCGAACCATTGCGAAACGCTTTTTCTGAAACTTTTGCCAATGACGAATTTGTGATTCCGTATTCATGCATATAGCGATTGATCTTCATTCCAAAAAACTGCGTTGTTAGGGCAAGACCACTCGCGCCATACCAATCCCCTAGTCCAGCACCTTTTGTGTTCACCCGAAACGCACCGCGTTCGTGCTTGTCGAATCCGACGGCAATCCCCAAATCAAAAACTCCGGAACGAATCGTGTTGTAGACAGAAAACAACGCCGAGCCCCCAGTGGCACAACCGTTCGCAACATTGATGAATTGCAAGCCCGTGAGTCCGAGCAACGAAACCATCGTGTCTGCTGCACCAGCGGCGAGTGATCCACCAAATGCAAACTGCATGTCTTCCCATGTCACGCCTGCGTCTGCCAAAGCACGACGAACAGCCACGACTCCCTGATCCATTCCGGACACACCTTCGGTGCGACCAAATTCGTGCATTCCAATTCCAACGATGGCTACTTCAATGCTCATTTTGCTTCTCCTCTGTTTATTTTATTTCTTGCTTCTTCGTTTAGACATCAATCTGTTCGATTTAAAGTCAACAATCAGTCACACCACCGGCGCAAACGCAAACGTGACGACTTCATTGCCGTCGGCGTCAGTGGTTAAGGGAATTATCACCATTTCCATTTCCATTCCGATTTTTAGTTTTTCTGGATCTGCCACGGTGAGTCGAGTCTCTACCTTGACTTGGCCCGGCAATTCAACGTATCCCACGCCAAAGGCTTCAAATGTCTTTACATCAACATCGCCTGCATACGGGGGTGCTTTGGGTGGAAATCCTTGAATCGTCCAGGTCCACAACGTTCCGCGGCGACTCAACAAGACTTCTTCTGTTGTATCGCCCGTGCATCGCGGACAACCTGATTGGCCAGGAAACATGTGGTTATCGCATTTCACGCATCGTGCCCCGATGAGTTGGGGTGCTTGAGACGGCCATGTGAATACACCTTCGGTCACTGGTACCTGTGCCATTGTCTCCCCCTTATTTTCACATCAACAACTTTTCCCAGACGATTTCTACAGTAGTTCGCAGGGTCTGCCAAAAACTCATTTGAGGGTTGATTTTGGCTAGCCCCGTAAAAACTTGGGCTAAGTTGCTTCCCTATGACCACTTCCTTTCACATCAACGGGCCACTTTCGCCCGACCAAGCCATCGCCGCCGAAAGGGCGATCCGTCGTTGCCTGCTCGACTACTGCCGCGGCATTGACCGTTGCGATGCTGCACTCGTGGCATCGGTTTTTCATGTTGACGGCACCGGGGACTACGGATCATTCGTCGGACTTGGAAGTGATTTCGCAAGAAACGCCACGGCCAAAATGCGGGACTACGCGATCGCCACGACACACCTTATTGGAGACTCGATCATTGAATTCAATTCCCCCACATCAGCCGACGTAGAAACGCCGATCATGGCGCTTCATCGCTGTCGTGACGATGATGGGGAGTTTTTTGAACGCTTCGGCGGGCGATACTTTGATCACTTTGAGTGTCGCGAGGGTGATTGGCGAATTGCTCACCGCAAACTCACCCAGGACTGGGAGAACAAAGAGCGCGTCACACCTGCTTTTGTGCCAAACCGCTTTCATCCGTCACCCCGCATTTAGTCAACGGGACCCTCGCGGATTAGTTTAGGAATTACAGAGCATCAACGATGCGGAGCACTTTTTAAGAGAGGGAACAATGCCTAGTCCAGGACGTTTAGAGGGTCGCGTCGCAGTCATCACCGGTGCGGCAAGTGGTATCGGAGAAGGAACGGTGCGTCGCTTTGTCCAAGAGGGCGCCAAGGTCATCATCGCCGATGTTCAAGACCTGCCAGGCGCTGCCCTCGCCAAAGAACTCGGGCAAGATACACGCTTTGTACACACTGATGTTACGTCAGAAGATGATGTTGCGCGCGCCATTGATCTTGCGGTGAGTGAGTTTGGTCATCTTGACATCATGTTCAATAATGCAGGCATCGTCGGAGTAGTCGGTCGCATCGCCGAGACCAATTCAGACCAATGGGACAAAACAGTTGCTATTTTGATGCGCGGAATTTTTCTGGGCATGAAACATGCATCACGCGTGATGGTGCCACGCAAGACTGGCGTCATTCTCTCCACATCCAGCACCGCTGGTATTTTGGGTGGTCTTGGACCTCACTGCTATACGGCGTGTAAACACGCAGTTATCGGACTCACAAAATCCGTGGCATCAGAATTGGCTCAGCATCATGTACGCGTTAACGCCATTTCGCCTGGCAACACGGCAACAGCAATGACATCTGCAGTCATGTCAGGCGACCCCGCCACGCTTGATATAACCATGCAACACATTGCTTCAACATCTCCCCTTGGCATCGCGGGACTGCCAATTGATATTGCCAACGCCGCTCTTTATTTGGCCAGCGACGAGGCCCGCTACATTACGGGTCACACGCTGGTTGTCGACTCGGGTCAAACAGTCATCGGCGGCAACGGTCGGTTTCACCAGCAGGACCCAGCGCTTTTGCGCGAAGCCGGAATTCGAGAAAAAGCTTGAGCGAACTACTGGCGCGGATCCACCAAAATTTTTGTTTGCGTTGAGGTTCCACTTGCGAGGTCACTTAGCGCGGCATCAAGTCCGTCGAGGCCAATCGTTGATGAATGCATCGGCTCTGTTCTGAACCGACCGTCTGCAATCATTCCCATTGCCATCTCGAATTCTTCATGCATATAAGCCAAAGCCGATGTAACGGTGATTTCTTTGATCAACCACGAACCCGGGGTAATTGCTGCATCTTGATCCGCAAGACCGATCAAGCACATTGAGCCACCACGCCGCGCCAAATCAACAGCCGCCTGCACTGCAAAAGGACGACCAACACACTCATACACAATGTCTGCGCCCAGACCGTGGCTCAGTTGCTTCACTAATTGATCCGCCGGATCTCCAGGCGCAACTGCATGATGTGCTCCGAGTTCAATTGCCAACGAACGCCGTTGTTCGTTTGGTTCAACGACTATCACGACCCCCGCCCCTGCTGCTTTCACCCATTGCATTGTTCCCAAACCAATCGGACCTGCACCTTGAATCACGGCAATATCTCCAAGATGGATTCCGCTCCGACGAACAGCATGGAATGCAACTGTCGTGGGCTCAACCATTGAGGCCTGCTCCTCAGTCAACCTCTTGTTTGTTTTTACAATTCGCGCAGCTGCAACCGGAATACGCGGAGCGAAACCACCATGGGCTGGCGCCAATGGATCTCGTCCGATCATCGACAAAAAAGCCACTTGGCATCGATCCGCCTGTCCAGCACGACATGCCTCACATGATCCGCAAGCAGGAGCGGTCGCGACAATTACGCGGTCACCTTCCGTAAAAGATTTTACTTCTGCGCCTTTGGCCGACACCACGCCTGCCCACTCATGTCCACATATCGCAGGGTGGTATGGCTTGCCCGATTGATAGGCATGAATATCTGTGCCACAGATCCCACAAAACGAAATATCAACGACGACACCTTTTGGTGCTGGAACAGGTTCAGCAAATTCAACCATCTCAACTATGCCTTTGCCAGTTATTAATGCTGCGAACATATTGTCCCCCGATTGCCTGCTCTATACCTTGGGGCTGTGTGTCGTTTTTCTCCCCACTTAAACACTACGACATCGCGCCATCGATTGCGAAGGGCGGTCCACTAGGAAACCAGAGCCCTATTTTGACCTAATGTTTGGACGTTGGGATCTAACAGTTAAACAATCGGGGGAACAATGAGTCTTATCGCTATCGAAGCCGCAATCCGCATCAGTGATCCAGCCAAAAGAGACGCGGCAGTCGCGGCTGCAGGACCAATTCAAAAGGCAACACGCGATGATGAGCCAGGATGTTTGGTTTACTGCTTCGCCGCAGACCCATGCGAAGCAGACCTTATTCAGGTCTATGAATTATGGGAAGACGAAGCCACCCTCAATGCACATTTTGATCATCAGAACTATCACAACATGCGAGAAATGCTCGGTGGCTTTGGTCTTAAGTCTGCAGTGAGTCGCAAGCATCTGATCAGCAAATCTGCTCCGGTTTATGGCTCAGACATGAAGGCAAGCGCCAAGTTTGACTAGCGCTGCTGAATGCGCGCAGCAAGAACAGTCTCTTTGGCCCATCGATAATCTGCTTTGCCTGACGGGCTTCGATACACCTGATCTACAAATACCACATAACGGGGAGCCTTGTAGACCGCAATCTGTGACTTGACATGTTCAATCACGTCTTTATCTTTAAGATTGGACCCTGATGTTTGTGAGACAACAAGCGTGACTATTTCACCGAAGCGTTCATCTGCAATGCCAACTGCGATGCAATCCACGATTTGGGCATGAGCTCGGGCGGCAACCTCCACCTCTTCTGGGTACACCTTCTCTCCCCCGGTGTTGATGCACACTGATCCGCGCCCAAGCAAGTGAACCGTGCCGTCTGCATCAATCTTTGCGTAGTCACCCGGCACCGTGTACCGCACGCCGTCAATTGTTCGAAAAGTTTCGGCAGTCTTTTTCTCGTCATTGAAATATCCGTCTGGCATCGGACCCGATGCCGCCAAGACTCCAGATCGATCACTGCCAAAAGCAATCTTTTCCCATGTTGTCTCGTCAAATAAGACCGTCAATGGTGTCGCCATGAAGTGCGCCGTTGCCCCTGGATCTTGTCCAGGCATCGTCATAGATACCGCAAAAGGACCGCCCTCTGACGCTCCAATCATGTCCAACACCACGGCGTTGCGAGCGCGTTGCATCAGTGCTCGCTTCATGTCTGCTGACAAGGTGGCTCCTGTTGACACGATGCGACCAAGACTCGTGATGTCGTACGGAGTTCCAACCGCCTCAGCGCGTTCTAGCTCTTGCACGATTGGCCTGGCAAAAGCATCGCCAACGATTGATACTTGTGTTACTTTTTCCCGCTGCACAAGGCGTAGTAATTCTGCTGCATCAAATTTTCGACCACCAAGCAGTACGACTGTGCCACCCATTACAAATGTTGAAAATGCCAAAAACATCGCCGTTCCATGCATCAGTGGGGGCGCAGTCATATTGACGGGACTGCGCCCTGATGTATTGAGTTCTTTTGCAACCGATGCAACCTCGGCCGATGATGTTGGAAGAGCGATCCCCATTGACGCATACCCAGTGAATGCAAGCGCCCCGAAGAGACCTGTGTGACTCCACACAACTCCTTTTGGTAGACCCGTCGTACCGCCCGTATAGAGCAGGAGCGAATCAGTGCCAGCCCGTACGATTGGACCCATTGGTTCGTTGGCGCTGATCGCCGTTTCATAAGGTACGGCCCCCAAAACTTGTGATTCTTTGATGTCGTCATCGCTGTCTACTTCGATCAACAGTTCAAGAGCAGGCAACATTTGGGCAACTTGGGTGACAACACCTCTAAATGCCGAGTGATAGATCAAAACCGTCGCACCAGAATCACCGAGGACATGAGCAATTTCTGCGGCCTTATAGCGATAATTCACGTTCACCGTGCTGGCACGCACTTTGAAAGTAGCAAATGCTGACTCAAGGTATTCAGGGCAGTTGAAAAGCAATTGTCCGATCTTGTCTCCCTCCCCAACACCTGCAGAGGTCAAAGCCCCGGCTAATCGCGAGGCACGATCATTTAGTTCACTCCACTTAATGTGCGTGTCTCCGACAACCACGGCAACATGGTCCGGTTGTGACTCCGCAAGTTTTTCCCAGAGCGTGGCCCAACTTTCTGACAACATGTCTCAGCCTTCTGGAATTAGGAAAGGCTCGACCTCACTCCGTGCCCGACCATCGCGCTTCAGACCCGCAAGAATGAGATCGTCAGTCAAGCGTTGTGCCATCCGCAGTCGCGCCTCTTGGTAATTGCCAAAACTGACACCTTGCTTGCTGTGAGGTGTCCGAACTTTCAGACCGAGTTGCACTCTTGGCAGATTTGCCATGTCTTGTTCAAAAACATCTGCAAGTCCGCCCATGCCTTCGGCTTCTTTCCATGATTGCTCAAGGCGTAATCGCTGAATGGGCGCAGGAGCTGGACGTTCTTGGCCATCTGGAACGGGCATCATACGCAAAACATCCATGTAACACGTGTCGGGGGTTGGGCCTGGGCGCCAACGATATGTCAGGGATTGCCCAACGCCAGCCCACGGGGCAAACGCCGGATACAAATGGTAAAGATGAGCATCAAGTATTTCGGTATCTGAAACATCCCCGAGATCAATGCCAAGTAGTGGCTGCAGAGCCGACCGAAAGGCCTCGGCAACTACCTGGCGGGCGGTTTGACCTTCTGGTACCTCTACGGCACCGCGCGCCGACCGCGCCGAAAATGCAAAGTATGCGTCGGCCACTTGTTGCTCGCTGATGGGAGCCAAATGAGGACTTTGGATGCCAAAGCCATTGACGAATCGTGTGACATACGGTTCATCAGGCCAGATTGAGTACTCACTATTTGCATCGCCAGCGAATTCGACAATTTGCGGATGGGTGGCAATTACGTGATAGCCCTCTCCAAAGGCCTCCATACAAACCTTCCAGTTCGCAGGAACTTCTTTTACGGCATGAAATGCTTTGTAACGATTCTCGATTCCAAAACTGCCCTTGAAATGCTCAATCATTTTGTTCGCGACTTTTTCGAACGACTCCGCATCAGGATCGAGGTTCACGAAAACAAATCCACCCCACACGGCAACTTGGGCTTGGGGCAAGCACGAACTGGGTTGTTGCCAAACGTGCGGAAAATCCCACTCTGCTGGAAGCTCCATTAGATTCCCGTCAAGATCCCATTTCCAGCCATGAAATGGACAGCGAAACGAAGCCACCCTTCCGTCATCTACGCGCAGTTTTGTTCCACGATGAAGACACGAGTTGTAGAACGCCTTTAGTTCTCCGGACTTTGTTCGCGTGACAATCACCGACTGATCGGCGACATCGTAAACGACATGGTCACCAGCCTCTAATACTTCATCAACAGTGCACGCCATCTGCCAAGTACAGGTCCACATATATTCATTTTCAAGCGCCGCATATTGCGGGGATGTGTAGCGTATTTTCGGTACATCCGACATCCCTTGGGCAACATAAGAATGATCAAGTAACGCAGGAGGAACCGTGCGGGTTTCTGCAGCATGCAGGTCTTGCACACTTGGACCGTGGCTACGAGCACTTCCGATTGCTGGTTCTGTCGTTGTCATTGCCCCCCTAAGAAATATCTTCTTCAAACAATTTCCTAGCCGTCGCATAGTCTGCTTTGCCATTAGGCGCCCGCGGTGTCAGATCTACAAAGACAATCTGTCGTGGAACTTTGAAACTTGACAATTTGGTTTTTGTAAAAACCACTACGTCATCTGATGTCGGCGCAGAAGTAACGCCAGAAGCCAGCGAAGCAACTCCAACTACGCGCTGACCGAAACGTTCGTCGGGAATACCAAAAATCAGACAATCAGCAATTGCTGGATGTGTTTTGACGGCTTCTTCTACTTCTTCGGGGAATACCTTTTCTCCCGCAGTGTTAATGCAGTTAGATCCTCGGCCCAGCAGCGTGACGCTTCCATCTGCTTCAACCGTGGCCATGTCGCCTGGAAAGCTGTAGCGCACCCCGTTGATTTCACGAAATGTTTTGTCAGATTTTCCTGGATCTTTGTAATAGCCGCGCGGTACGCCATCCCCGCTGACTCCGACAATTCCCTGCACCCCAGAGCCGGGAACAACTTCTGTGTCGTCAGGTGCAAACACTTTCATGTTGGGCATGGCGCCAAACTTCGCTGTGTTGCTGATGTTGTCTTTGGTGGCAATTGTCTGGGCCATTCCACCCTCACTCGACCCCAGAACGTCCATCACCATTGTTGTTGGCATGTACTCAAAAATTCCCTGCTTTGTTTCAGCGGAGAACATTGCGCCTGACGAAATAATGGTGGTCACTGATGAAGTGTCATAGGGGGTTCCTGTGGAAGCCCGTTCTCGCAACGCTTGTACCATCGGTCGCGCAAAAGCATCTCCAACAATGACAAGTGTTGATACTGCATTTTTTTCGACGGTCTGAAACATCTCATGGGCATCAAACGAGCGGCTCTCTGAGAGAACGACTTTGCCCGCCATTAGATGCGGCAACAACGCCCCTAGCCAAACACCAGTTCCATGCATCAATGGACAACATGGCATCGCCACTCCTTGCCCACCCACGGCCTGCATGCCTTTGGCGGTTTGTACGATTTCTTCTACCGACGTGAACGGTGCTCGCCCCATCGGCGTCGAGTAGAAAGCCAAAAAGCCTTCCGTGAAAATTCCCAATGAATACATCACACCCTTGGGCATTCCAGTGGTACCACCCGTATAAAGCATATAAACATCATCCCGAGCCCGAACCTGTCGCGACACTGGCTGATGGTCTGTTTGCACCTGCTGCCAAGAGAGTGCACCAGAAATGTTGGCCGAGGGACCGTCAAGAACTTCGATGATCAACTTAAGTTTGGGTAGACGGTCTCGCACCCGTGCAATGCGATCTCCGAGACTGGAGTGAAAGACAATCGCTTCACAGTCTGCGTTATCCAGCAAATACAGCAACTCGTCATCGAGATATCGATAGTTCACATTGACCGGCACGGCCCGCAACTTGAATCCTGCATATTGAGTGGTCAAGTACTCGGGACAGTTGTACATGAACATCCCGATTTTGGAATCAAAGCCAATCCCATTTGCCTTGAATAAGGATGCAAGTCGTCCTGCCTGGTCATCAAACTGAGCCCACGTGACTTCGGTATCGCCCTGGACAATCGCAGTTACCGCCGGCAACTCATCTGCATAGGCCTCAAAAATATTCGCAAATGTCAACATCAACATCCCCTCCCTTCCTCAAAGAATAGGTCATTACGCCAAAAGCCAGAAATTGGACTCCAATCATGGTTTACAAGCGCCTGGATAATGGACATAAGTAACCAGAAGGTCAATAATGGAACAATGACCGTCGTTGAACCGCGCCCAGCCCGATCGCCTGGAGTCACATACCAAGAACTCCTAGATGCCGACACGCATCCAGTGCCAGAGGTCTTGCGCCGAGAGTCACCAAAATTTCTTGGCGACTCTGACATACCAACAGATAGGTACACCTCCCGAGAATGGCATGAGCTTGAAAAAACTCGCCTCTGGAAGAGAGTCTGGCAATTTGCCTGTCGTGAAGAACATATTCCAAATTCAGGTGACTACACCATCTACGAAATCACGAATATGTCTTTTATCATCACGCGAACTCCCGAAGGGACCATCAAGGCATATCCGAACGCATGCCTACACCGTGGACGACAACTCAAAGATTTTGACGGTAACTGTTCAGAATTCCGTTGTCCTTTCCATGGATTCGCCTGGACTCTTGAAGGCGAACTCAAAGACGTTCCGGCTCAATGGGATTTCCCTCATGTAACCGAGCGTAAAGATGATGACTTTCATTTGCCGGAGTGCGCCGTCGGGGTTTGGGCAGGTTTTGTTTTTATAAACCCAGATCCCCAAGCAGCACCCTTTAGTGATTACATCAAGGGCTTAGCAGAACACTTTGAAGTGTGGAAAATGCAAGACCGTTACGTCGAAGCACATGTCACAAAAATAATTCATGCCAATTGGAAAGTTGCCCAAGAGGCCTTCTGTGAGGCGTACCATGTCAACGCAACCCATCCGCAGATCTTGCCATATCTCGGCGACACCAACTCTCAAATTGATGTCTGGGATAATTTCTCGCGCGTCATAACTGCCGGCCTCACACCAAGTCCCTTGCTCTGGTACGAAGTCAGCGAAGATGACATGTTGCGCTCAATGCTTGATGTTCGAGTCGATCAAGACAATCCAATTTCCGTTCCTGCCGGAACAACAGCCCGTGCCGTCGGAGCCGCATCAGGTCGTGAACGCTGGAGGCCAATAGTCGGTGACCATGTCGACCAGATGAGTGACGCAGAAATGATGGACAGCATCGACTATACGCTGTTTCCAAATTTTCATCCATGGGGTGCATTCAACCGAATTGTTTATCGCTTCCGACCAAACGGTGATGATCATCGTTCGGCAATCATGGAAGTTCTGTTCATGTCCCCTTTTAAAGGAGACAAGCCCGCACCTGCAAAAATCACGGCGCTTAGTGCGACACAATCATGGACACAGGCCCCAGAACTAGGCATGTTGGCAAAAGTATTTGATCAAGATGTTTTCAACATGAGCAAAGTTCAGTTAGGACTAGAGACAACTTTCAAGCCTGGAATAACCCTCGCTAACTATCAAGAATCAAAAGTACGTTGGCTCCATCAAATGCTTGGTGACTACATTGGCGACAACAATTTTGGGAGTCTGTGATGCACGGGATCATTCATCCATTTTCAGGAGCCCTTTATGAGCAGGATGGAACAGGCAATATCCGTGTCTCCTCGGAAGGCAGATGGGGACTTTTTACTTTGGGGGGCAGGCATATTGAGGGCGAGATCCTTGAATGCGACCCCCAGTTGTGTGGTTGGGTTGGAGGCCCGCAAGTGACGAACCATCGTGTTCCAAGTGCACCCACCCCATCAGCCTCGCCAACGTGAGCCAAGTCGACAGTTCGACCATCAATGTTCAGGTCGTCACTGGCGGACATCCATTCGTTGCAGAACCTTTCTTTGAAATTTTTGACCACTTAGGTGGCATTCGCTGGTCTAAGGCGACCACCCCAACGGTTGGGCATGATGTTGTTGTTTTTTACGACATGCCAGGTTTACATTTCACGGGCGGCGACCCACCAGTAACACTGCCGTCTCCAACAAAACTTCAGCAAGAAGTATTTCTTGAACTACAAGAGGCTGGCACGGGTTTGGTTTTCATGCACCACTCAGTTGCGAGTTGGCCGGCGTGGGATGACTTCGCCGAACTCGTGGGCGGCCGTTTTCACTATCAACCAGCTCAATTACGAAATGTTCAATACCCGGACTCTGGCTATGTGTTTGACGTAGAGCACACAATCGAAGTTCTTGAGCCTCACCACCCAATTTGTCGTGCAATTGCACCGTCATTCACTCTCACCGACGAATTGTACTGTTTTCCAGTTTTTGAAGACGACGTAGTGCCGTTGATGAGAACAACTTTCCCAACAGATGATGCATCCCGATTTTTCTCTGCCGACCTTGCAATTCGTGGACAACGCAACAGCAACAGAGGCTGGTCACACCCTGCGGGAAGCAATCTTGTTGCCTGGATAAAAAACGCAAAAAATGCGCCACTCGCATACCTGCAATTTGGGGATGGACCCGAGACATATTCTGATCCGATTTTTCGCCAGATTTTGGGTAATGCAATCCGCTGGGCGGCATCAAGCGATGCCCGTCAGTGGGCTATGTCACGTCAGCAGAACTCATAACCTCAAAAGATCACCATCCATCACCATTTGGTAAAAAAAGTGGCTGAAGAAACCAGCAAAAGAATTGCCGACGTAGTGAGATGGGCGACCGAAGCGTTTTTCGGCCATTTTGCGCCCCGAGGTCATCGCCCAAATATTGCCCGATGACCCTCCACTGCTGCTGCTAACCCCGAGACCCATACAGGAGCACGATTCCGATACTGATCGGTTGGTCAATTACGCTACTTCTGTGGCCACCGACTCATCCCCCCCATCTATTGAAGAGTTCTCATCTGAGGCCCGCGCTTGGCTTGAGGCCAACGCGAACTACCGCTCTAGTGGAAACGAAGAAAAAGAGTTGGTCTGGGGTGAAGGCGAGTTCTCTGTTTCGGTATTTCACTCATTGTCCTTTGAAGAAGAAAAAGCGTTACTGGATCGATTGCAAAAATGGACAATGCTCAAAGCTGAGCGTGGATACCATGCCATCACTTGGCCAATAGAAGATGGAGGCTTGGGTCTCTCTCGCGAGCACGCTCGTGCCTATGGTCGAATCGAGTCTCTCTTTGAAACGCCGCAGGGGCACGAAACCCACAGCGTTACCACACGCCTAATCGCCCCCACGATTGGTGTCTACGGAACTGCTGAGCAAAAAAAACAATTCGTCGGACATTTTCTTGCTTCTCGGGAATTATCTTGTCAATTATTTTCTGAACCTGGTGCTGGAAGCGACTTAGCGTCGCTTGGTTGTCGTGCAGTTCGCGACGGTGACGAATGGGTGGTCAATGGTCAAAAAGTTTGGAGCTCTGGAGCGCAATTTTCTGAGTGGGGCGAACTAATCGCGCGGAGCAATGTTGACGCACCCAAGCACAAGGGAATGACGGCATTCATGATTCCGATGAACCTGCCAGGTATTGAAGTTCGTCCCATCAAACAGATGAGTGGTGGCACCTCTTTCAATGAGGTTTTCTTCAATGATGTTCGGGTTCCAGACAGCATGCGACTTGGACCCGAGGGTGAAGGTTGGAAAGTGGCACTCACCACATTGGGTTTTGAGAGAGATCATTCCGACGGTGGCGGTGGCGGTGGTGGACGAGTTGGTGGGTCATGGCGACAACTGATTGCCACTGCAAGAGCATTGGGCGTCACCAACGATGCCGTCACTCGAGATGACCTTGCTCGGGCCTACACGCTATTTCGGATCGAGGGATTTGTCAGCCGTCGTTCGGCCGACCTTCGCCGTGCCGGTGCTCCCGCCGGACCTGAGGGTTCACTTGGCAAATTAATCTGGACAAACGGAATGACTTTTATGTCGGATGTCATTTCCGGAATTCTTGGTGCGTCGTTGATCGCCGACACGAATGATTGGGGAACATATGCATGGGGTGAGCATGTTTTGGGAGCCCCCGGATATCGCATCGCTGGTGGTTCGGACGAAACTCAGCGCAACATAATCGGCGAGCGGGTACTTGGTTTGCCCGGTGAACCACGAGTTGACAAAGATCTACCATGGAAAGACACGAAACACTAAGCAGATCTGTTCAAAAAATGAAAACAACAACTACAAGGGGGAAGTATGGATCTTGGACTTAAAGGTAAAAAGGCACTCGTTACCGGTTCTACAAAGGGAATAGGTCGGGCGATTGTCGAACTATTGCTCGCTGAAGGAGCATCCGTTGCGATTTGTGCTCGTAACGCCGAAGAAGTAGCGACGGCAGTCAAAGACCTTTCAAAGTTGGGCAAGGTTGTCGGCTCTGCAGTTGACGCTGGAGACCCAGAAGCATTGCGTGCTTGGATTGCCTCTTCTGCGGAGCAACTCGGTGGTATCAACATTTATATTCACAACACGTCTGGTAAACCAGCGCGCAAACTTGATGCTTGGGTCAACAATTTCAACATCGACTTGATGGCACTTGTGCATGGCGTTGATGCCGCAAGTGAAGCACTGGCCAAAGATGGTGGCTCATTAATCAGTATCGGAACTACCGCCACCACCGAACACTTCGCTTCGGGATCTGGAAGTTACAGTGCATTCAAATCAGCGGTCACTAACTGGACTCTCGGGCAAGCCCAAGTTCTGGGTGCCAAGGGCATCCGCTGCAATGTCGTCTCGCCAGGACCAATCATGGTTGAAGGCGGTGACTGGGCAATGATCAAACAAGCGATGCCTCCTTTCTTTGAATCAACCGAAAAGGGACATCCAGGCGGAAAACTCGGCGATGTCAGTGATGTCGCAAACACCGTGGTATTCCTTTGCAGTGATCGTGCCAAGCACATCAACGGCGTCAACGTCACAGTTGATGGCGGTTTCTTGAAGCGCATCGACTTCTGAGTCATTCCTCGTGAGCACGAAGAGTCCGGGGCATCGTATTGATGTCACCCTCGTAGCGGGGGGCAAATATCACGACATTGATTTTGCTCGTCGTGAACTGCTTACCTTACTCGCTGAGCACGACGAATTTAGAGTGCGCGTTCAGCCTGACTACGAAGACACGGCGGGTATTGTTGCATCACAAATTCTTGTTTCCTACACATGTGATGTTCGACCAAGTGAAAAGGCACAACAAGAAATACGTTCTTGGGTAGAGCAGGGCGGGCGTTGGGTTGCCCTTCACGGAACGAACGCAGCCTTGACGCTCGGTGGTCCAGAGGGTGTTGTTGCTCCCCGAGTATTTCCGTTGTGGGCCCAAACGCTGGGAAGTCAATTCGTTGCCCACCCCCCGATTCAGCCGTATACCGTCGAAATTTCTAACCATTCACACTGGTTGGTTTCAGGGATCGAGTCATTTGATACTGATGATGAACTTTATTTATGCGAGTACTCAGATCGGACATCGCTGACTCCCCTCTTGCACACCACATGGCAAGGTGATGCCAAGGGTTTTGCCGAAGCAGACTGGAATAATTGTGACCCGACTCATTTGGTGATGTATCTGCGAGAACTCGGAGCAGGCTCAATCTTGTACAACACACTCGGTCACTGCCGTGGCAACTACGACATGGCCCCGATGCTTGATTATTACCCACGCATCGAGCGCTGCTCGTGGGAAAGACCAGCGTTCTATGAATTACTTCGGCGATCATTGCGTTGGTCGCGTGGTCTCGATGCCTAAACAATTTCTGAAAAAAGGAGAATCAAATCATGGATCTATCACCACCAGTACAGTTTGACCTGCATCGGCGCATGGTACGCATTCGCGTTTTTGAGGAAGCAGCAGGCCGTCTAGCAGAGGCAAACAAACTCCCGGGCTTTCTTCACCTCTACGTTGGTGAAGAAGCAGTTGCTGCAGGCGTCTGTGGCGCACTCAACGATGACGACCACATCACATCAACACATCGTGGACATGGACATCTCGTGGCCAAAGGTGGCGACTTCAACCGCATGATGGCAGAACTTATGGGAAAGTCGACTGGCATGTGCAAGGGCAAGGGTGGATCAATGCATATCAGCGATCTTTCGCTCGGAATGCTCGGCGCCAATGGCATCGTCGGTGCTGGCTCGCCGATTGCAGTCGGAGCGGCATTCGCCAACAAATACCGTGGCCGCGGTCAAGTTGCTGTTGCCTTCTTTGGTGATGGAGCCACAAATATTGGCGCCTTCCACGAAGCAGCCAACATGGCATGCGCCCTGAACCTTCCAATCGTATTTGCCTGCGAGAACAACGAATACGGCGAGTTCACACCTCGCAGTGCAACCATGGCAATCACTGACATTGTTGATCGTGCTGCTGGATACGGAATGCCAGGCGTGATCATCGATGGCATGGATGTCGTTGCCGTGCACGAAGCAACACTTGAGGCTGTGGCTCGTGCCCGTGCAGGCGATGGTCCATCGTTGATCGAAGCCAAAACATACCGCTTCTATAACCATCACGGCATCCAGAATCTTGGACTCAAGTATCGCCCCGATGAAGAAGTTGCCAAATGGAGAGAACGTGATCCAATCTTCACATTTGAAGATCGAATGATCGAAAATGGCACGATGACTCGCGAGCGAGTTGATGAAATTTGGGCAGGACTTCGCAACGAAATAGAAGTCGCGATTAAGTTCGCTGAAGAAAGCCCACTTCCCACGCCCGACCAGATCTTGGTTGATGTGTATACCTCGATGACGGGAGCAGCAAAATGAGCGATGTTCGCAAACTCACGTATGGGGGTGCATTTAACGAAGCAGTACGACAAGCAATGGAGGCAGATGAAAACGTCTTCTGCGCGGGTGAAGACATCGGTGCATTTGGTGGTGTCTTTGGGACATTTCTCGGCTTACAAGCAAAATTTGGCGCCAACCGTGTGGTTGACACCCCAATCAGCGAACAGGCGATCGTTGGACTTGGTATTGGGGCTGCAGTCACTGGACTGCGACCCATTGTCGACTTGATGTTCATGGACTTTATTTGTGTGGCTTTTGATCAGATCGTGAATCAAGCAGCAAAACTGAAATATATGTTTGGCGGCGAAGCAACAATGCCGCTCACCATTACGACAGGCGGTGGTGGAGGTTTGTCGGCTGCAGCACAACACAGCCAATCACTCGAAGCAATCCTGTGCCATATTCCAGGATTAAAAGTCGTGTACCCCTCAAATCCGTATGACATGAAAGGTCTTATGACTGCTTGTATACGCGAGAACAACCCAACGGTAATGGTCAAGCACAAGCGCCTTTTAGGAATGTCGGCGCATGTTCCAGAAGACAACTATGAGATTCCACTCGGCAAAGCCAATATCATGCGCGCCGGAACGGACGTGACAGTTGTTGCTTATGGGCGCATGGCAAATGAGACCCTTGCTGCGGCTGAAAAACTTGCCACAGACGGTATTGAATGCGAGGTCATTGACCCGCGAACATTGCAACCTCTCGACACGGACAGCATTACCGAGTCTGCGCGTAAGACACACAAGGTTCTCGTCGTCCATGAAGCGGTTAAATTTGGCGGTTTAGGAGCCGAGATTGCCTCGCAGATACACGAACTCGCATTTGATTATCTTGATGCCCCTGTTGCCCGCATTGGAGCACCTTTTTCTCCCGTGCCGTTCAGCCCTGCGCTAGAACAGCACTATCTTCCTGATGCTGCCTCAATCGAGGCTGGTATCCGAAATTTAGTGCAACGTAGCTAAAACCCCGAGGCAATACTCCGTGTCAACAGTCGGAATCATTGTTAACCCCAATGCCGGAAAAGACATTCGACGACTTGTAACCCCTGCAACGCACACATCTGATGTTACGAAAATAGGTATCGTTCGCCGTGCCATCGTCGCTGCAGCAGAAAGTGGGGCCAGACGAATACTGTTGGTTCCAGACACGCACAATTTGGCTCAACGCGCGGCCGACGGTATTGATGCACCAGTGGAGATGCTCGACGAGCCAATCAGTGGATCTCGCCATGAGTCAATTGGTGCAGCGAGGCGTTTCATGAACGAAAAGGCTGGAGCGGTCATTGTTCTTGGCGGAGACGGAACATCGCGTGATGTAGCAACAGGTTGGCCAAACGCTCCGCTCATTGCCATCTCAACTGGCACGAACAATGTTTTCCCGTCTGCAATTGATGGCACATCTGCTGGTGCGGCGGCTGCTTTTGTTGCCCGAGGCATTGTGTCACTTGCCGAAGTTGGTCATCGCAGCAAGAAAGTTGTTGTTCGTATTGACGATCGTGGCGTGGTCCATGAAGACATTGCGCTCATTGATTTGGCATTTATTGATGCAATGTTTGTTGGTGCGCGGGCCATTTGGGATCCAACTACCGTGCGAGCAGTCGTTGCCGCCGTCGCAACGCCGGCAAGTACTGGATTGTCAAGCATCGCTGGCCGCATTCATCCTGTTGGGCGTTTTGAATCAGGTGGTGTATTTGTCCGACTGGGCGCCGGAGGTCGCCGTGTGCGCGTGCCACTTGCGCCTGGAGCATTCACAACAATGGAAATCGCCGAGGTGCAACCTCTAGCCGAGTGCGAAAAAATCACGATTCATGGGCAATCTGTGTTGGCTTTTGATGGTGAACGAGAGCGACCAGTCAGTGCTCAGGCATCGGTTACCGCCCATATTGAATCAACAGGACCGATTTTAATAGATGTCGAACATGCGCTGATTTTGGCTGCTCGCGCTAAGATTTTTGACGCCACCGATCAACATCTGACAAAGGATTCTTATGGCTCTTGAGTTCATCATGCCCAAACTTGGCCTCACCATGGAGGAGGGAACCATCCTTGAATGGCTCGCCGAAGATGGTGCACCCATCACGCCTGGCATGCCGGTACTGCGCATTGAAACAGACAAGGTGGAAAGCGATGTAGAAGCAATTGATACTGGTCTCTTGCATCGTGTTGGTGTTGATGGCCAAACCTATCCATGCGGAGCAGTTATTGGTTATTTACTTGCCCAAGGCGAGGCAGTTCCGACTCAAACATCTACACCACAAGCACCAATAGCACAGGCAGTTGCCCCAGTTTCAGCGCCAACTGCGCAAGCACCAGTGGCTCCGTCTCCTGCCTCAAGCGACGGACGCATTCTCATCTCTCCGAATATTCGTCGTGTTGCGATTGAAAAGGGTATTGACCTCAACACCATCGTTGGCTCTGGTCCCGATGGACGCATCATGATGGAAGACCTAGAAACAAGTGCACCCAAAGAAATTCGTCGAATGACCGGAATGCGCGGAACAATTGCTAAGCGAATGCACGCCTCGTTGCAAGAAATGGCGCAACTAACTCTATTCATGGATGCTGACCTGGACGCCGTCTTGGCTGACCGCACATCTCGCGAAGGTGATGTTTCTGTTCCTGGCTTTACTGATTACATTATTGCTGCGGCCGCACGCGCATTGCGTTTACACCCGATTGCTAATTCTCAGGTCACGACTGCTGGTATTGAACTACTTACCGACATCAATGTTGGTTTGGCAGTGTCACTTGATGACGGGCTGATGGTTCCAGTGATCAGGAATACTGACAGCCTGAGCCTGGCGGCACTCGCCGTCGAGACAAAGAGACTTGCTGGTGCCGCTCGTAGCGGATCGTTGGCTTTGGCAGACCTCGAAGGTGGAACATTTTCAGTGAGTGCTCTGGGCATGTTTGGAGTGGACGGTTTTACTCCAGTCATTAATCCACCAAATGTCGCAATTCTGGGCGTTGGACGCTTGCGCGACGACATTGTTCTCAACCCAAGCGGCACAGTATCAAGCATCAAGCGACTCACGCTCAGCCTGACTTGGGATCATCGTGTTTTTGATGGCGCACCAGCAGCACAGTTTTGCCAAACAATTGTGCAGTTACTCGCAGATCCTGTTGCGCTTAACGCGACGCACTAATTTTACTGAACCAAGCGACCTGCATCGATACCGCGTTCGAACAGGGCGGCTAATCCATCATCTGGAGTTTCAAGCAATGCATCAAACCAGCCATGAACATATTGTGCGCCACCCTCATTACGCCCAAAAATAAACTCTTTCTTTGCACCGGTCTTGACTGTCCGCTGAATTTTCAGACCAGTCGCATAATCTTCGTCCCGCACAACTGATTCAAGAAACTTAATCTGCATATCTACCTTTGCAGTGAACTCTTCGGTTGGTTCACCAGCGGAAATAAAATCTAGATACGTGACAGATTCATCAGCAGTCGCTCCTGGAAAAATGCGTGCAACTTGATAGACCTTTTCACCGTCAATATCAAAGCCCGCGATTGACCCATGAGGGAAAATGCTCCACACTCCCCCAGTAAGCAAATCATCAGGCCAATCGTCGGTGGGAATTCCTTCTAATTTGCTCCATGGAGCACGCGGCCCAGTGACACGTTGATGAGCGCCCACTCGATGAAAAACGGCATCGGGTGAGATCTCGGTTCCAAAAGTATTTTTGTGCAGAATCGGCAAATGATAGAAATCCACGTATCCGTCAAACGACACTTTCCAATTTGGACCAATTAAACGCCGAGAGCCGTAATGGTTCATCGCCCCAAAATGACAAAACTCCAGAAGCTCGTCGTAACCAGCAAGAAAAAGATCTATATCCAGAGTCGCAGTCGGGGACATAATCACCCAAATAAGTCCAGCCCGTTCCGCTATCGGCAAACTTGTCAAGCCCAAGCAGGAAAAATCAAGTGGACCGAAATCTTCTTGCTTGAAAATTCCAACGAGGTCTCCTTCTTGGTTATAGGTCCAGTTGTGATAGGGACACGCGAAGCGCCTCGCCGTACCCGTTCCTTCGTCGACCAACATGGAGCCCCGATGACTACACATATTGACAAATGCGCGTACTGCCCCGTCGGCACCACGCGAAATAAGCACCGGCATTCCGACAACTTCGATTGCTTTATATGCATTTGGTTCTTTTAGTTCTGCTGACGTTGCGAGCAACAAGGGCACTCGCTTGAAGATCATGTCAACTTCTTGCTGCCACCGCTTTGGATCAAAATAGTTCGTCGCAGGAATCCGAGTTTGTGACTCAGTCAAACTGACGGTGCCTGCTTTGTTGTGGGCCATTGTGGCTTGCGCCATCGCAACAAGTTTTTCTCGACTCAATTTTAAACCTCAATCATGTAGAGACAGAAACTGCCGACTCCTTGGCAAGTTTAGCGTTTTGTTTCTTGAGACGAGTTGCCCCAATTTGGGTGCGCAATGCGCCCGCGATGCCTTCGGGATTCATGATCGCCGTCACGATCAATAAAACCCCGCCAATAAATGCCTCCCAGGTGCCAAAAGAACCAAATAGTTCATTTATCGCAAAGAATGAAATACCTGATGCCGCTACGATTCCCGCCGTAACTGCTCCGCTAACGCTCGTGATACCACCTAGATAAGCGAACGACAGAGCGGTGAGCGAAGCGATAGTTCCGTAAGAAAGATCAGAGACGGCACCGAATCGATAAGCGATTAACGCCCCACCCATGCCGGCGATGAAAGACGAAAGGGCAAACATCATCATCTTCACCTGTGTGTTGTTAATACCCACGGCCGCTGATGCACGTTCATTGCCACGTACGGCCAACATCACGCGTCCCGAACCACTGCGACGAATGTTGGCAACCATCAGACACAGAATCGTCAGAATAGCCACTAAGAATAAAGCAAATACTGGTCGAGACGTTTTGTTGCCATAAATCAAACCAAAGTTCCAGTCACCGAGTGACGGATTTGGAACCTTGGCCCCACCGCTGTTGACCCCGCCAATCACCCATGGTTGTTTGAATACGAATTCAGCGATGGTGACACCACCGGCGAGGGTCACGATCGCCAGATTTGTGCCCCGCACTCTGAGGGCGGGAAGCCCGACCAAGAGACCAAAGAACATGGCACCAAGGGCGGCAAGGATCGGCGAAAACGGAAAAGGGATTCCGTAATTACTCGCAAGTTTTGACAACGTGAAGCCACCAATACCGGCAAAAGCCATTTGCGCCAATGATGTTTGACCTCCAAAACCAATCAGCACAACCAATGACAAAGCCAGGACGGATGCAATCAGCGAACTCATGATGGCAGCGCGCCACAAAGGTCCAAGAAATATGATTCCAGCCGATACCGCAACGAGCGGCGCACCTACGGAAAACCATGTCACTTTTGCTGGTGGGACGAATGGTAATTTCCAGCCCCCAACCGACCCTCGTTCGGGAAGCCGCTCACCGGACACAATCATCGTCACGATGATGACGAGAAACGGTAGACCCTCTCGCATTCCATATTCAGGCCACCAACTGAAGTCAAGCTGCATTTTCGTGAAAGTACTTTGCACCATCCCAATGGCGACACCCGTTAAGACCGTTGGCCAAAAGTGTCGAAACTTGCCGATCAGGGCGGCGCCCAATGCCGGAATTAGAAAACCAAAAGTAAAAATAGAGCCATTTAATTGCACTAGTGGCGCTGCCAAGATCGCAACGACTGCACCAACTACTGATGAAACGACCCAACCTGAAGCGGCAAGAAAATCAGGAGAGTGGCCGAGTAGGACGGCTCCCTTTTCGTTTTCGGCAGCTGCCCGCGTGGCTAGCCCAAATTTCAAGTACTTACTAGCGGCCCACACAACCAAGGTGATGAGAAGCACAATCAGGAGCAACCACAGACCATCACGCGGCACGCTCAGCGTGTCAGAGATTGTCACCACCTTGCGAGGCAAGATTGGATCAACGCGCATTGCCAACTGATCTGGAAAACGTCGATCCTTTAAACCGATCATAACGATGATCAAGCCGACACTGGCCACAACACGTGCCAATGCTGGGGCGTCTCTTAACGGTCGAAAAATCAACACGTAAATCAATAAGCCCATCAGAGCCGCGGTCAGTAAAGCCAAAATAAAAGCCAAAGCGAAACCAACATCTTGACCAAAGTGATAACGGCCTGGCAAGCCCGGAATGGGTAACAAATATGCCCCATTCCGGAGCTCTGCATAGACATACGCGCTCCACATTGAAATCGCCCCATAGGCGAAATTTACAATGCCAGAACCTTGGTAACTGATTACGAGACCGACCGCAAAGCCGGCGATGATCGCCCCTGCCCCACTGCCGAGCAACAGATAGAAAAGATAATCATTCATCGTTTAATTATCAGTCTTGTTTGTTGCTCAGCAGTGATTAGTAGGTCAGGGAAGTAATGGTGTGCTGTCCCACAACTTGCCGCTCTCAACGGAAACGACTTCACCATCTTTATATTCAGTCGCCTCAAAGACGTAAGAACAAACTGATGGGTAGCTAGGTGTAGCAAGACCACACTTAACTGGCGTAATACCTCCGTACAAGAACAGGCCATCGGCTGACTTCAAGAAGTCATAAAGATTCTGACCGGTCATTGCAGTGCCACCAGCAACCATCTCGGCGGCAAAGTTGCGAAGCGACAACACCAGAATGGTTCCCAAACCACCAAGACCAAGAGCAGTTGTCTTGACATCAGCGGGCTCAATGCCCATTGTGCCAGTTGTCTCATTTTTGATGTATGGGGCCAAAATTTTCTGTAGCAGCGCCTTCTCTGGAGTATCGCGCTCGACGGTTCCACCAACGAACACCCAACCCGTCGCATCATCGCCAACCTGAGAAATGACGTCACTGTCTGAGCAGATGGACGTTGTTAATACGGGTTTGGTGATTCCAGCGGTGGCGTAGCCACGAATTGTTCCGATACAGCCTGCGTCAGCATAAAGCGAAATCAAGATATCGGGATTATCGGCATTGGCAGCCTTCATCAAACCTAGATAGCCGGCATCGGTTTCGTTGTCTCCACCCTTGACGGCTTTCCACTTGATTCCGGCCTTGTCAAGAGCAGCCTCGACACCTGCAGCAGTTGAGTTGGCTCCAGCATTATCAGCGTGAATAATGCCCACGGTCTTGGCTTGATAACGCTCCTGAGCGATGACCGCCATAACCGCAGTCGTAGTTGCGTTACCACCTGTCAAGTACAGAGCATCGGCCGTAAAGTCCGGCGGCAGAATTGGCAAGACACCGATCACAGGCACACCAGCTGCTTTATAAGTGGCGAAGTCTGGGAATAGATCCAAGCCCAAAAGAATCAACTCAGCACCCTTGCCTACCAACTCTTGGGCACACTTCTGTGAAGTCTCCGGAGTTCCGCCAGCAACACAGGTTTCTAACTTGACTGGTCGACCACCAAAGCCACCGGACCCATTCATGAATTCAAAACTGGCCTCGGCAAAACGGCGAATATCGGGAAAGTCAAGGCCGTTGGGGTTGCCCTCCGTGTTGACCATGCCGACAATCATCTCAGGACCTGTCGGTGGACCATCTTGATCTTTTGGCGCATCGGTTTGTGCTGGTGCTTCAGTACCGTCCGTCCCGGTATCTGTACTTGCGCCCTGATCACTCCCGCACGCAACAATAAATAGGCTTCCCACGGCCAATGCAGCAAACATTCGTGAATGTCGCCGAGACCGCCTTGTACCTTTGGTTCTCGATAATTCCATACTTCCCCCTTTTTTATGCGTCGCGGTTGCGACTATGTAACCGTATTTCTTTCTAACTTTTTAATTAGCAACTGCTGCTGGCACCCAACTCCCATGGAAACCAAATGGTACACGAGGCAACTGCACCGTGGCGACGGGCTCAGTACTCATCGTTGAAGCGTCAAAAATAACGAACTCGCTATCATCTGTTGCTGCGTTATATACATACGTCATCAGATACCCGTCGTCCTCGGCCTTACCGTTTTGGGCCGGAACAAAGACTGATTCGCCAGGCACCCGTCCGTGTCCAAGCTCAATAGATGTTCGTGCCCCAGTCTGGCGGTCATACTTTAGGATTGCTCCGGCCGTAATGTCTCCAAACGCTGCTTCGCCAGCGCCCATTAGGTATCCGAAACGATGTGGCTTGCCAATCACTGAGTCTGCAACGCGGGGGAATTCTCCTGAGCGATCATCGACTTGTTCTTCGGCTACTTTTCCAGTCGTGGTGTTGATCGTCCAGCGATACATATATGGATTCGGGAAATCCATATCGTTTCCGCGCCAAATGTGATCAAAACGAGCCACATCAAGAATAATTTTGTCACCGACCTCGTAACTGTTCATTACATGGAATACGTAGCACGGGTTGATGTCGTACCACTTGACTTGCGAGTCATTCCCGTTGCGCGGCATGACCCCCAAACGGGCAGGATAAGTTTCACTCCACTCAATTGGCATCTTGCCCTCGAGAGCAAGATCGAGATTGAAAACGGCAGGCAAGTCCATAAAGACCGCATAGTTCTCGGTAATCGTAAAGTCATGCATCATTGTGGGACCACCGACTGTTATCGGTTCCACCTGCACAAGTTCTCCCTGTGGCGAAACACGCAAGTACGTGAGATAAGGATCAAATGGCGAATATCCGAATGCCAAAAGCTCACCCGTTGTTGGACAGATCTTTGGATGTGCAGTAAACGCCCCCTTGAGCATCCCGCCAAAGTCAGTCGATCCAACTGTTTCAAGATTTCCGTCTAGCACGTATGGAAAATGTCCTTCTTCAAGCGCCAAAATTCGACCAGCGTGTCCGATGACATGCGTATTCGCCTTTGACGACGACATATCAAGTGTGACGTTTGGATCTAAAATGTCAAGGGAGTGATTGGCCATGAAAGGTGTCTGCACATAGCGGTTGCGATACCACTGGGCTTGTCCACCCTGCAGTCGAACCCCATGAATCATTCCGTCTCCAAAGAAGGGGTGGTCACTCATTCCCGTCACTGGGTTTGCGCCGTTGCGCAAATAACGACCATCAAGTTCTGCAGGAATTGTTCCGCGAACGGTAAGTTGCGTTACTGTCCGCTCTTCTTTGACGGGTGCACCGTTGCCTCGCAGGTGAACTGGAAGATCTTCGGTCAATGACATCTTGTACTCCTTACTTAGTGGGATATTTCATTACTAACTTACTAACTGACAACACCAGGCGAACGCTGCCACATCAAAGAAGCGTCAAAACTCAATGAATAATCGGGGGTGAATTCAAGAACTACACGGTGCGGAGAGTCAAGAAATTTTTGAAACTCTGCCGCTGCTTTGGGATTATCGGCACGCAATCGATTTGAAAACTCCGGATAAAACCAATCTTTTGTTTCACGATCTGTACGCACGATGCAGTCACCTTTATAAGTCACGGTTTTCCCACCACCGATTTTTGACCCAGTACTGTTTATACAAATCGCTGCACGCTTAAAACGACGTAAGGCCGGCACTCGCGCTCGCGCCTCAGCACATGTCAGCCACAATTTGCCATCCTTGGGCAAATAAGACATCACCACCCCAAAAGGTTCCCCTGCTTTGTTGGCCCACATAAACACACACTCACCCAGTGATTCGACCAATTTTTTTTCAAGCTCAGGAGTCAAAGCGCACTCTGTTAGATCCTCATAACTGTCAGACATGTCTAAAGAGTAGCACCTTTATAGTGCTTGGTTTACCCCGAGTAAGTTACCCACTGGCTACTCGCGGTTAAGACCGGGGGCCAACAACTCAGCAATTTGGCTGGCTACTTGAGCCGCTGATTCTTGTTCTTGTGAAATCCACCAGAGCGACACCGTCTGCAACATTCCCACAATTCCATAGGCCCATGGAATAGCCACCGAAGGGTCCAGACCTTGAGAAATTCGTGACTTTGTAAGTGCCTCGGCGAGTGGCAACGCAGATCTTTGCGTGAGATATAAGCGACTTGTGGCAGTTTGTTCAGTCAGTCCACCCGTCACATATAAAAACAGTTCGCGATTTTCCGCCACAGTATTTAGGTTGTTCTCAATGAGGGATGCCAGACCCCCACTTGCGTTTGGCCCTGAAATTGAGTTTCCTGCAGCAGCAACCATTCGGTCCGCCAATCTTTGGGCGAGTGCATCAGCAAGTTCTGCTCGACCGCCAACACGATCGTAAACAATTGGTTTTGTCACTCCAGCCTGCTTAGCAACGGCATCCAAGGAAACTCCAGCCCCGTCGCGACGAATCACAATTTCAGCTGCTTTTAATATGTCGTCACGATCTACGACCCGAGCACCACCAGTTGGTCGTCCCGGGCTACGAATTGTTTTTTCCGAGCTCATGCTGTAATGCTTACTAGCAGTAACTTAAAAATACAAATGGGGGTGAAGCAAGATGAGCAATTTATTTGATCTTTCCGACGATGTCGCAGTTGTGACGGGAGCAGGTCGCGGAATCGGGGAAGGAATCGCCACCACTCTCGCTGATGCAGGCGCCGCAGTTGTCTGTGCCGCCCGTCGGGGCAACGAAATTGAGCGTGTTGCTGCAGGAATTCGCGCAAGAGGCGGACGCGCCATTGCAGTGACAACCGATGTCACAAGCGATGACGCAGTTGAGGCGCTTGCCCAAGCGGCATTGTCAGAGTTCGGCCATCTTGATATTTGGATCAACAATGCAGGAGGTTCGCCAATTCAGACTCCGCTGACTCAACTTGATCGTAAAGAGTGGGACGCAACAATTCTGCTCAACCTGACTGCACTTTGGGTGTGCACAAACACAGCAGCAAAACATATGCGTGACGGCGGTCGAATTGTCAATATCTCCTCGCGTGCTGCTGTCAGCACGGTTTTGGGCAGTGGCCACTACTCCGCGGCAAAAGCAGGCGTCAACTCTCTCACACAAACCTTCGCCAAAGAACTTGGACCCCGTATTCGCGTGAACTGCATCATGCCGGGCGCAGTTCCAACCGAAATCATGATGACGGCAATGAAACTTGAAGACAACGATCTTCCAGCCCTCGAAAAGCGACTACGCCTTCCGATGCGTCGCCTCGGAACACCAGATGATCTTGGCCAAGCGGTGCTGTATTTTGTTTCTCCTGCATCTAGTTGGGTCACCGCTCAAATTCTTTCCGTTGATGGTGGCATGTAATGCAAAACCGAAAGGTGACACTGATTCGTCGTCCAACAGGAGATCCTGTTGAGGCAGATTTTTTAATCATTGATGAGGATGTTGCACCCCTTGTTGCAGGCCAAGTGCTCGTCAAAGTAGAAACCCTCTCAATTGACGCTTTTATTCGCACGACATTCAACGAAGTGAGTTTTCATCAGGGTTCCAAACTTGGCAACATTGTTCCTGCTCTTGGTATTGGTGTCGTGCTCGAAAGTCGCGATGAGGGATTCAACATCGGTGATTATGTTTTCGGTGCCCTTTGTTCACAAAGTATCGCTTGCATGCCCGCAGTTGCCCTGCGTCGGATAGACGTCAGTGTCGTTCCTCCGACTAGTTATGTCGGCATCTTGGGCCTCACTACTGGAATGACCTCGTATTTTGGAATCGTTGACGTCGGCGCCGTCAAGAAGGGTGACACCGTTGTCGTATCGGGTGCAGCTGGTGCAGTTGGTTCTCTCGCTGGACAAATCGCCAGACTCTCCGGCGCCGGACAAGTCATCGGAATTGCCGGCGGCCGACATAAAACATCTTTCTTAGTTGATGAATTGGGCTTCAACGCAGCAATTGATTACAAGAGTGAAAATGTTGAGGCCAGACTCGGCGAATTAGCACCCAATGGCGTGGATGTCTTTTATGACAATGTGGGTGGAGACATCCTTGATGCTGTTCTCATGCACATCAAAGATGGCACTCGAGTCGTGATCTGTGGTGCAATCTCGCAGTATCAAGACATGGACAATGTTCGCGGGCCAAAGAATTACCTCAAACTCGCAGAACGCCACGCCACAATGGCGGGCTTCGCCGTCTTTCATTTTGCCGAACACTACGAACGTGCCGAGAAACAACTCACGCAATGGCTAGCAAATGGTGATCTCATCATGCGAGAACATATTGAGCATGGCATTGATAAATTCCCTGCCGCTCTCAACATCTTGCAAAATGGTGGTCATCACGGCAAGCTTCTCGTTCAGGTTTCCTAAGTCAATTAGTCGGTAGGCCACACATCGGCTGTCGAAGAAATCTGATCTCGAAACATCGGATGACTTATGCGTGCCAGTTCATGGGCACGTTGAGCGATTGATAAGCCGCCTATCTCTGCCGCCCCATACTCCGTGATTACAACATCAACTTGATGGCGGGGTGTTGTCACGATGCTTCCTTCCGGAAGTCGGCCCAAGATGCGCGATACCAATTGCCCACTCACCATTGTTGTTGAAGGCAGGCATATCAAACTACGGCCATTTGCCGACAAGCCCGGCCCTGCCACGAAGTCTTCATGACCACCAATTCCAGAAAATTGTTTGCCGTTAATTGAATCGGCAATAACTTGACCAGAGAGATCAACAGCCATCGCCCCGTTGATAGAGACCATGTTGCGCTGGCGAGAAATCAACTCGGGCGAGTTCACGACACTCACCGGCATAAATCTCACATCATGATTGCCATCAAGCCATTCGTAGAGTTCCGAAGTTCCAGCAGCAAATGTTGTGAGAGAAAACCCGTCATACTCCGTCCCTTTTTTATTTGTCACTTTTCCAGACAGATGCAGTCGCATTAGACCCGTCGTAAACATCTCGGAATGAATTCCGTAATCACCGCCACCACCTAGCGCAAGTTGAGTTGCAACCTGACTCGGAATACCTCCAATTCCAGTCTGTAAAGTGCAGCCATCTCGGATGAACTTAACCGCATGTTGAGCAATAATGATCTCCTCTTCAGACGCCACAACATCAGCAAGATCAAGTGGCTTCCGATCAGATTCGATTAAAAAGTCAATGTCGCTTATAGCGATTCGATGTTCATACCGCCCCGGAATTCCGTAGGTGTGCGGAAAATGTGGACTGACCTCAACGATCAAGACTCGTTCCTGATCCCTGATGACTGAAACAATTTCGTTTGCCGTCGCACCTGCGTGCAATGACAAACTCACGTATCCGTCTTCTGGCGTTGCACCTGCGACTGCCAGCACACGTGGCTTGAGATGGGCGAGAACCGGCTCGAATCGTCTGAAATCGGCAGGGATGAAATCAATATCTGCTCCACTATCGCGCAGGAATCGCTCGGCTGGCCCAAAAAAACCGCTTTGAAAATGCACCGCTGGTTGCATGAATAGCGCATACAAATCAGGCAACAGAGCACCGGACACCCGTAGATCTACAAGGTCAGTTCTTTCACCCAATGCATGCATAAATGCACCAGGAATCCCTGGACCCAGTGGCACTGCAAGCGTGTCAGTCGGCCTTATCGCACCAACTGCGGCCGCCATCGTCGAAAAGATGCTGTCCATTTATTGCTCCCTAGTTTATTGCAGAGCCAAGAGATTTTACCCACGAGTGGGGTCTTATATTTTTCACGCGAGAATAGGGCGCGTGAGCAGCATCGTAATTTCAGACTTGGCATACTCCCCGCCCGGAGCAGACCAACTATTTTTTGATGTTGGCTTCGGGGTATCTCCGGGTGAGCACGCAGCACTTGTCGGCGCCAATGGTGTCGGTAAAAGCACTATTTTGCGTATCTTGACGGGTGAATTGGCTCCAGATGACGGAGAGTACACCGTCAACGGAACGATGCTGGCCATGACTCAAGACGTTGGCATGTCACGACCAACCGACACGGTGCGCCAAATGTTGCTTGAGGTTGCTCCCCCAACATTGAGAGTCGCTGGCAAAGCGCTAATTGTGGCAGAGCAGGCGTTGGCCAACGGTGCTGACGACGGAATGGGTTACGCGACTGCATTGTCGGACTGGGGCGACCTGGGTGGATACGAACTTGAAACACAATGGCAAGCCGCTGCTCAACGCAGTGTCAAAACACCAATCATTGATTTTTCTGGACGACTTGTCAGTGAACTCTCAGGAGGCGAACGCAAGCGACTCGTCCTGGATCTCTTGCTTACTTCTGGCGTCGATGTCTTGTTGCTTGACGAGCCGGATAACTATCTTGACATCCCCACTCGGGCCTGGCTTGAAGATCAAATCCGCTCATGCCGATCGACAATTTTGATGGTCAGCCACGATCGCACGATGCTAGAACGTGTCTCCACAAAAATCATCGCCATTGAAGGCTCCGGATGCTGGGTGCACGGTGGCTCCTATGTGTCATACCCGGAAGCACGTCAGAAACGTCAAGCGTTATTGGGCGACGACCTCAAGCGATGGAACGATGAAGAAAGACGATTATTTCATCACATGAAAATCATGAAACAACGAGCGGCCCAGAACTTTAAAAATGCAACCAAGGCAAATGGGGCAGAAACCCGTTGGGAAAAATTCGTTGCTGCTGGACCGCCACCGCCGCCAGCACCCGACCAACAGATATATGTTCGCCTACGTGGGGCCGACTCTGCACGCCGTGTTGTTAAATTTGACAATCTCTCAATGGGAAATCTTTTTCTGCCGTTCTCAGACGAGGTGCACTATGGCGAACGCGTCGGCCTAATTGGTCCAAATGGCACAGGCAAAAGCCACTTACTTGGTGCGCTAAGCGGCGACAAACAGCCAGATCGTGGGACAATTATTTTTGGCCCTCGTACCTCTGTTGGTGTTTTCACGCAAATCAATGATCGCCCCGATTTCATTGGCCGCGAATGCATCGACATCGTTCGTGACCGTATTAGCGATGAACAAAAAGCCATGGGAGCCCTCGCCCGCTATGGACTACGAAACAATTCTCGGCAAGATTTTGCAACACTTTCTGGTGGACAAAAAGCCCGACTTGAGATCCTGTGTCTTGAACTTGAAGGACACAACGTTTTGTTGCTGGATGAACCAACTGACAACCTTGACATTGAGTCATCAGAAGCACTTGAAAAAGCGCTTGATGGTTTTGAAGGAACAGTCATTGCAGTCAGCCATGACCGAACATTCCTTGCCCAATTTGACCGATTCATCATGATTACGGACGGTGGGGATGTTTACGCCTTGCCAGATTTTGAAATCGCACTTGCCGGGCTCAGTTCACCAGACACTTTGTCTACACTGCGTTTAGCCAAACCACTAACAACGGCGTAGCGCACTCATCTCTTTTGTCGCAAGCAACGCCGTAGCCTAAGAGGCTGTGATTCTTATTGATGCCCAAGGCATAAAAGCCTCCCGCCCGAATCGACCACTCTTTGATGATTTGTCCATCACGGTCAATGATGGTGATCGCATTGGTGTTGTCGGGCTCAACGGTTGCGGCAAAAGTACGTTGCTTCGCATCATCAGTGGTGATCTTGAACCAGATGCCGGAGTTGTTCGCAAAGGGCGTGGCGCTCGCATTGGGGTTTTACCCCAACTTCCAGTTCTTCCCATCGGGACTGTGCGTGAGGCAGTTGGTCACGACTGGCAAGGCGAAGCGATGCTTGATCGCCTCGGAATGTTTGGGCTGATTGATGCTTCTACGGCGGAACTTTCTGGCGGACAAAAAAAGCGTGTTGCGCTTGCTGCCTTGTTGGTATCGGAGTGGGAAGCGCTCATCTTGGACGAACCGACCAACCATCTCGACCTTGATGCAATCTCATATCTCGAGGAATGGTTAGCAAATTACTCGGGTGGACTTTTGCTCGTCACGCATGACCGTCATGTACTCGATCGAGTCACCACCAAAGTTCTCGAAATTGATCGCGGGCACTCATATATGCATGTTCCTGCAAACCGTCACGCAGGTTCTGGCTATGCGGCGTATTTGGCCGGACGCATTGAGCGTGAAGAACAAGCAGCAACTGCTGAGCAAATTCGCAAGAATCTTGCCAAGCACGAACTCGCATGGCTGCGTCGGGGTGCACCTGCTCGATCAACAAAACCAAAAGCGCGCGTCAATGCAGCCAAAGAAGTCGTCGCTCGTCGCGCAGATGCACCTGCTCGTGTTGGCGAACTTGGTCTATCACTTGGTAGTCACCGACTTGGATCAAAAGGAGTTCAACTTCACAGCGTCGGATTCAGTTGGCCTGCAACGTCTCAAAACCCGAACGGCACACTTGTCCTGCAACCACTCGAGCACGAACTCGAACCAGGAGATCGCCTTGGCATCGTTGGACCAAATGGTGCCGGCAAGAGCACATTGCTGGATCTGATTGCTCAACGATTGCGTCCAACTATTGGCCATATTGAAATGGGACGCACTGTCAAAGTTGGCTATTACGACCAACTAGGGCGTGACCTGAACCTCGGTCAACGCGTACGTGAGGCTGTTGCAGGCGACAAAGGCGAACCATCAGTCCAAGACAACAACTTGATGCGTCAATTTTGGTTCGACGGCGATGCACAATTCGCCCCCATTTCAACACTGTCTGGTGGGGAGCGCCGTCGCTTACAACTTCTTCTTACACTTGCCGAACAGCCAAATGTCTTGTTGCTTGACGAACCCACCAATGATCTTGATCTTGACACGCTCCGCGCGCTCGAGGAATACCTTGATACGTGGCCAGGCATTGTCGTTGTCGTGAGTCACGATCGCATCTTTCTTGATCGAACTGTTGATGAAGTATTGGCCCTTGACAACTCAGGGGGTGCTGCTCTCGTGCGCGGTGGTGTACAGGGATGGCTTAATCAACGCAATACACCAAAGCAATCAACAAAAGTGCGTAGCACGGTATCGGTATCAACCAGCGTTGCGTCAATACCTCCGCCCAAAGCGACAATCTCTGCAAAGAGCGCCAGCACGCTTCGGCGACTACTTGTCCAAGCAGGAAAATCATTGGCTGACGCAACGTTTCGACTAGAAAGTCTCAATGCATCGGTTGCGACTGCGGGTGCTGACCACGCTTTGTTGGCGCGCCTCAGTGCAGAACTTGCTACCGCCCAAATTAGTATGGCCGCAGCCGAAGAGGCCTGGCTGGCCCTTGCTGCTCAGGCTGAATTGCAAGGCATCTCCGTCGAATAATGCCACATTTGGTGCGAGGCGGACTCTTGTCTTGATGTGCTGATGCGCTATAAATAATCTTTGTTCCGTCAACATCGACGGCTTCTAACGGGGGTGAAAAATGGGTCAGTTCAGCAGCAAAACGGTTCTGATAACGGGAGCATCGTACGGACTAGGTGAAGGATTCGCTGAAGGATTCGCCAAAGAAGGTGCCGACCTCATCCTCACAGCGCGCTCAACAGAACTTCTCAATAGTGTTGCCGATCGCTGTCGAGCAATGGGGTCGAAAGTAACCGTAATCCCAGGGGATGTATCAATTGAAGAAGATGTGCTTCGTGTTGTGCAAACCGGAATCAAAGAGCATGGCAAAATTGATGTACTCATTAACAACGCGGGCGTCAGCGACATGCGCGGAGTTTCTCCTGAAAACTTCGATATGACCACATGGAATTGGATCATGTCAATCGACTTGAACGGTGCATTCATGTACATGCGTGAGTGTGGCAGACACATGCTTGAACGTAAAAGTGGTTCAATCGTCAATATCTGCTCAATCATGGGCAGCGGAGCAAATGAGCTCAACATCATCGCCTACACAGCGGCCAAAGGTGCACTGCGAAATCTCACACTGCAATTAGGTTGCGAATGGGCAGACCGTGGCGTGCGCGTTAATGCAGTGTCACCTGGGTTCATCATCACAGAAATGGTGCGACCAGCACTTGAAGCATTGGGCATGGACAAATGGATTGCCAGCCGCACTCCAATGCGCCGAATCGGTGAACTAGAAGAGATTGTCGGACCCGTAATGTTTTTGGCATCTGACGCCGCGAGTTACATCACAGGCCACGACCTACTTGTCGATGGTGGCACGAACGCAGCGAACGGGTACTACCAAATCCCGCCAATCCATCATGAATGGAACTCTGATAATGCACCACGAGTTGGAGAGGGCTATCCCGGAATTCAGCCCCGACCCGATTGGTATCAGGCTCTATCGGCGGGAATCCCCGGAATCCATTATCCAATGCCTGACGCCTGATCGGCAATTTTCTACGGCATTAGATTAAAAATTCAGCGACGCGATGATCGCGCATTGCCGACTGTGCTCGTTTTATGACTTCAGTCCACAAGGACATTGCCCGCTCACTTGAAACATCAAGTGAGCCAACAGCGAATACCGGAATAATCCATCCATACAAAACTCCAACACGGTAATCCTGATAAAACTGCTCAAATGAATAATCCGCAACGCCATTTTTTATCAGTTCATCATGATAGATGTGCAAAAGAGAATTTTCATTTTCCTGACGTATAGAAGTGTTGACGCTCTGGCTCATAAAATAAGCAACATCATATGCACCCCCACCTTTGCTGCAGGTCTGAAAATCAATCATCCAGACGTCACCTTTTTCCCCAAAGAAAAGATTGTCAAGCCTAAAATCAAAATGCGCGACGGTGTTGGGCATTGCGGCAATGCGATCAAGCAACTGATGCACGTTGGCCCCGTATTGCTCCATCACTGGAACCATGTCGGCGTCAATGGCGTGCTCAAATACTTGCATGAATCCCGGCAAAGAGGCTTTGTATACCTCGCTACCAATCTTCATGCCTTCTGAGTTGGCCATTGGCAACCAGTCAAACGAGTTCAGTTCTTCTGTTTGCCAAAAATGGGCGTGCATTCCAGCGACAGTGCGCATCACAGCAGCCGCATCGTTTGCCGTAACGCCCGCTGCTTGGTCTCCGACTCGCAGATGTCCAAGATCTTGCAACACCAATACATAATCATCATTGGCATAATCAGCAGCCACATAATGAGCACTTGGCACGGTTGGCAATTGTGGGGCGATTTGGGAGTAGAAGCGGGCCTCGCGCTCAAAGACTCGCGCAGGCGCCAGCATGCCCCTGATCATTTGGTCTTGTGTCGGTATTTTGCAGATCACACTGCTTGGTCCAGTACCGCCAGCATAATTAATGCCGAGTCTTCCAACTTCCCCCATAAATCCAACCCCAGCACCCATATTGTGCGGGGTCAAAGAAGTCACGCTTGTCGAAGCATCGATCACTCCACCCGCACGCAACGACTCCGACATCCATTCCATCGTGATCGTGGAAACAGTTGTAGGTAAGCGGTTCATCTTGTCGGTCCTTATTATCCTCGACCAATCATGCCAGCACCGGCAACAACCGTTGCTATATCGCGTGCATAACGCGGTGCCAAATGCGTACGAATAATATCTAAAGCCACGTCACCACGAGTGTCTCCGGCCCGCTGCAACACATCAAGATCAATGATTGTTTGTTCTAGTGCTTTGCCAAGCTGGCGATGCGCCGCAAGAACTTTCTCGCGATCCATTGGCGCGGGCACATCTGCCAAAGTTCCAAGGGTTTTCGCGCGCTCGCGAACAGCATCTGCGGATGGACCTGACACACCTTCTAGTGCGCCCGCAGTATCGCGCAGAACTTTGGTCATTGCATTGTGTTCGTCGACGATATATGAATCATAAACAGGCACCATCTGACGCAATTCCTGAATCAGTGACTGCATCATGGCGGCAGTTGATTGTGCTTTTGGATTCGACAAGTTCGGCATCAATTCTTCGCTGATGGCGTATATCAAGCCCATCAAAATATCGTCAATGCTTGGACTGGTATTCATGATGCCGCTCCTGGATAATTCATTTGTTGTGAGAATGCCTTCAACGCCGGACTACTGGACTGCACCAGATACACGGGAAGCAGTTGGCGGTGTTCACCAGCGAGTCTGCGAGAGATTGCGGAGTTCACTGGTACTGCGATATTTGCGGTACCAAACATATTGAAATAATTGATCTCTTCAGGCGTGACCTTGAATCCTGTGAGTTCGTTGTAGTACGCCAAGAATCCACCTTTATCGCGTGGGTGATCCATAATGCGTGTGTTGCTCAAGAGATCCATCGTGGTCATCCAGCCCAAGTCCTCCCGCGGATCACCAACACGGCTATTTTCCCAATCAATCAATGCCGTCACCTTGCCATTTTCATACAAAAAATTAGCAGGATTAAAATCACCGTGCACAAGCGCGAGTGGCAATGCACGTGGTTTCGTGCGACGCAAAGTTTGAAATAAATCAATGAGGATCATCAACGACGGATCAAATGCCAGTGATGGATACGATGAAATGTAATACTGACATGTTGAGTCAATGTAGTCATCCCATGACGTCGTGATGATCCCGACTCCTCGCGGATCACTAAGGGCACCAGTTGGGTCGATAGTGGCGATATCCGTTGTATGCAATTCAACAAGCACCTCGCACAAGTGTCGCACGACATCGTCAACTTGATCTTCGTCGGGCCCGCCATTAAATAGGTCAGACGTGTTGCCATTGCCATGCATGCGCTGAATAATCATTGCGGCTTCACCAAAAGGCGCAGGATCAAGTTCGTATCCATAACTCTGGCTTACTGGAACGCTGGTATTGAGACGAATCGATTCAATCAAGTCGTGCTCTACTGCCCGACTGGTTTGCAGAATTGCCGCCTCTTTGGGTGGATCTTTTCGCAAAATAAGTGCCAACTGCTCTTCTGCACCCGCGCGCCGCAGTCGAGCGGTACAACTAAATGTTTCACGAGAAAATCCGCCAGGAATCTGCTGGAAGCCTTCAATGCAGATGTCTGAGGCCTCAGGAAACCGCTTCGCCAAGAACTCAACTACAGATTGCTCCATGAGCACTCCCCCCGTTTGTACACTTGGTTAACAAACTCAAAGATTAGTGCAATAGGATTATTCCATGCCAATTGACCATATTTCAACTGACAAACTTCTCACCACCACCCGCTCTGTACGAAAACGACTCGACCTCAGCCGTGCCGTCGAGCCTGAGATCATTCAAGATTGTATTGAAATCGCCACGCAAGCCCCGACCGGAACCAATGCGCAGAACTGGGCATTCGTGGTGATCACTGACGCCGCCAAACGCAAGGCTATTGCTGACGCCTATCGCCAAGGTGGCGAAGTCATGTCGGGCTCGGGATATCCGCCACCTCTAGAACCTGGTGACCCACGCGAACACGTGATGCCCAAAGTCATGGAGTCAGCGCAGTATCTGGGACAAGTGCTCGAGCAGGTACCCGTGCACGTCATTGCCTGCGTCAGAGGTCGAGTCGAGTCCGTCCCGATGGTGATTGCCCAGGCCAGCACCTACGGATCTATCCTGCCAGCGGCTTGGAGTTTTATGCTGGCGCTGCGTTCTCGCGGTCTTGGAACGGCCTGGACCACGATTCATCTGTTCCAAGAAAAAGAAATCTCCCAGCTACTTGGCATCCCAGAGGACTGGACCCAGACGGTTCTCTTTCCCGTGGCTTACTACACAGGAGATGATTTCAGACCAGCCCACCGACTTCCAGCAGGCGAAATGACCCATTGGAATTCCTGGGGCAGCCACCGCTAACTCGGCGAAATAATTGAAAAAACGCTGAGAATCCCACACTTTTGCTGTCGGATGGAATAACTTTAGGACTATGAAAAAACGAGAGTTAATCCATGCAGTAGCCATCCACACCGACGTCGATAATAAGACGGCGGCCAAACTTGTCGAAGGAACAATTGACGTCATTCTTGCCAATGTCGCCAAAGGTGAAATCGTCAACATTTCAGGATTTGCAAAGTTTGCAAAAATCAAGCGTCCTGCCCGTATGGCCCGTAACCCGGCCACCGGCGAGCCAGTAAAAGTAAAAGCAAAAACGGTTGCCAAGATCACCGCACTGAAAGGTTTCAAGGACATCGCACTCGGTGTTTCACCAGCACCAAAAGTCGTGACTGTTCGCAAACCTGCACCTGCAAAAAAAGCTGCTCCTAAGAAAGTCGCTAAAAAAGCAACCAAAAAAGCCGTGAAGAAGACGGCCAAGAAAGCCACCAAGAAAAGGCGCTAATCCAACCCGTCAGGGTTCGCCTTGACAAAAATCTGAATGACCCGTTCGTTGTGTGAAAGCGCAATGAGCGGGTCGTTTTGTTTACTAGATCTGTGTTGCCACCAAAACATCCGTTGCCTTGCAGAGCGCCAGCACCTCATCACCTGGCGCCAACCTCAATTGATGTGTTGCTTCTTGCGTGATTGTTGCAGTCATCTCTTGCCCTGAAGAAACGGCGAGTTTTACCGAAGACAAAACCCCACCATGCTTCACTTGAATAACTGTCGCACGCAGTTGATTTCGCGCACTTAATTGCAATCGATCACTTGAGTCTGCATCTGAAACGACACTGTGGCGTTGCCCTGACAGTTCATCGAGAAACCTCGCGACCGCACGTGCTTGTTCACGACGCCAGACTGCTACCTCTGAATCATCTCTGTCCCGCAGCAAACCAGAAATAACATCATGTAATGTTGCACGCTGTTGACTCAGAAATCGTTGCGATGACAGAGCCGATTCATCACGAAGCACCAACTTCACAAGCAGTTCTGTTCGAATCTCGCGGATATGTTGCACTGGCTGATTCAACCAATCTTTGCGGATCTCATCACCCGTCTTTGTAAGTTTCAAAATTAATTTCAATTGACCGCGTGAGCCAGTTGTTTTGGAACTAGCCAAGTACTTCTTTTTTACCAGCACATCTAGGGCTCGATACACAACAGGTCGGCTGACTGTGTAAATAACCCCAAGTTTTGTTGCAGGTCTAAAGTGCTGAGCAATCTCGTACCCATGAGTTGCTCCATTCCCGACCAAGGTCAAACACGCCCCCTCAAGAACGGATATTTCTTGCTTTTCACTCATTGCACCACTTTATAGTCCTTTTGAGACTATCGGATAGTAATATTGCTACCACTAGCCTGATTTTGTGTCAAGAACCCGAAGCTTCATTACAAGAGTTGTCTTTTGGGGCGCTATCGCAGTGGTGATTTCTGGATGTTCATCAAGTTCGTCTGGCGACACTGATAGGTCGTCCAAAAAAATTCGCCTAAATGTTTCTGCCTCGGCATCACTCGCCCGAGCTTTTGACGAAATCTACACAGTTTTCGAATTGCAATTTCCAGCGATTTCGGTTTCTAGCACTTTTGCAGGCAGCGCCACATTGGTGACCCAGATACAAAATGGCGCAACGGCTGATGTCGTGGCTTTGGCAGATACGACCAACATGGAAAAACTACGTGAGGTGGGTCAAATAAATCCTGCGACTGTGAAGATCTTTGCAACCAACACGATGACCATCGCAGTGCCTCGCAAAAACCCCAACAAAGTTGCAGGTCTAAGAGACCTCGCCGATGAGTCAATCAATGTCGTACTCTGCGCCCCCAACCAGCCGTGTGGCGCGTACGCCAGACAAATCCTTGAAAATGCAGGTCTGAGTGTTTCTCCAAAAAGTCTTGAGACAAGCGTGGGTGGCGTCATCAGTAAAATCTCAAATGGCCAAGCAGATGCTGGGATTGTTTACGTTACAGACACTTTGGCAGCAGCCAAAACAGTAGAGGCAGTCAGCATTCCAGCAGCATTGAACATCACAGCCCTTTACCCCATCGCCCGTCGTGCAGAGTTGTCGACAACAGTTCAAAAAGCTGCTGACACATTTATCGCATTTGTACTTGGTAAAAGTGGCACCGAAATTTTAAACAAATACGGCTTCAGACTCCCATGATGCGACCATCACGCACACTTAATGGCCCGCGCGGATTCTTTGCCATCGCAATTTTGTGCGCGACTCTGATTGCCTTGCCACTAGTCGCACTTGCTATCCGCGTTCCGTGGAGCACGTTTTTTTCGTCACTCAGCAGTGAGACAGCGACAACTGCACTTTTTTTGTCGCTTCGCACATCGCTGATCAGTACATCTCTTGCCATCATCACAGGACTCCCGCTTGCATGGCTCCTTGCCCATCGTAATTTTCGTGGTATCGCACTTGTGCGCGCACTCTGCGTGTTGCCCATGGTTCTGCCACCAGTTGTGGGGGGTGTTGCATTGTTATATGCCTTTGGTGCAAAAGGCGTTATCGGTTCTGCACTTAATGACTGGTTTGACATCCGTCTGGCTTTTACTCAGACGGCAGCAGTTCTGGCGCAATATTTTGTCGCCGTTCCATTTTTCATCGTCGTCATGGAGTCTGCATTTCAACAATTCGATCAACGGCTCGCGCAAGCTGCGCGAACATTAGGAGCAGGTCCGTGGCGCACATTTGTCACTGTCACTCTGCCGGTTGTTCGACCCGCCCTCATTGCTGGGGTTGTTCTGACGTGGGCTCGAGCACTCGGCGAGTTTGGTGCCACAATCACATTTGCCGGTAATACAGCAGGCCGCACTCAGACACTTCCGCTTGCCATCTACATGGCGTTTGAAAATGGCGACGATCAAGCACTCGTCCTGTCGTTCATCATGATGACTGTGTCGTTTGTTGTGCTCGTACTCTTGCGTCAACATTGGATCTCAGCGCTCAAAAGAGGTGGACAATGACGCTTCATCTCGACTTTGATATCGCGCGAGACAACTTCACTCTCACCGTCAACCTTGATGTCGCAAATGGCGAGGTGCTGGCGCTCACTGGCCCTAATGGCTCAGGAAAAACATCAACCCTTCACGCTATTGCTGGGCTCTTGCCTTGCTCGCGTGGCGTAATTTCTTTCAACAATGCCATCTTTGACGCAAACGCCGATATGACTTCAGTTTTCCTCCAACCAGAGCGACGCAAAGTGGGAGTTGTCTTTCAAGATGGCGCGCTATTCCCCCATTTAGATGCGCTTCATAATGTTGCCTACGGACTACGGGCTCAAGCCGTGACCAAATCAGTCGCCATTGATCGCGCCCACAAAATGCTTGCCACAATGAAAATAGATCACATGGCGAACTCTCGCCCACACCAACTCAGTGGTGGGCAAAAACAACGCGTAGCGCTTGCTAGAACCTTGATTACTCAACCAGATATTTTGCTACTTGATGAACCTACTACTGCTCTCGACCAAGAATCTCGCCAAGACACAGTGCGCCTCCTTGACGAGGTCTTTACAGCTTTTACTGGTCCTGTTTTGCTGGTGTCCCATCAATATGATGACATCTCGTTGCTCACACGCTCAATTGCACAGATCACAGTAGAACGCACGGCAAAACATACAATGTCAACTTTGCAACGCTGAATGCAAAACCCTTTTCACTAATACGGAAGTGTGTAGGTATTTTCTAGCTCGTCTTGAACAACGGTTGCCACCGTGGCTGTCGTGTCAACTATTAGTTCGGCATCAAGGGTGCGAGTACGAAACGACCAACCCTCTGGCATCGATAATCGTGAGCCAAGATCACTCAGATTGGCTTGGGTCAGAGTCGGATCAACCCCAACACAATATGCCTGCATCACATAAGCACGACCGTCAGGGTTTAGGAGCTCATGCACCACTGAGCCCGCGTCAAAAAAGAATACTGCACCGCGATTGACATGCCGCTCGATGTATGACTGCTGCAATGCTTCAGTACCCAGATCCACTGTGGCAATACGCCGCATCGTCAGACCGTTGAAATCACGAAACACCGGATCGACTACTGCAACTTTGGTTCCTAGGCCATCCAGCATCCAGTGGCGAGGGCCATTGAGTTTTACAACTACAGCACCCATCTCAGCTGCAATCGTCGGGGCATCAAGGGTCTCCCATAGTTCTTGCGGACAATCATTCAGCATCTGAGTGCCATACACCTCTGCTTGCAGCCCGATATCTCGCATGTAGACGGCCAGAACTTCTCCGTACCGCACTCCACGCATATCTGAAATTAATCTTTGAGGCTTTTCGTTCAACATGGATGACAGTCTATTAGACCAGATCATCTATCTTCCACCGTACACTTGGATCGTGTCGCGATTTTATTTTTTAATTGTCCTAGTAGTTTCCCTCATCCCTGCTTTTGCATCCTCTTGTAGCACATCTTCATCCGACAGTATTCAAGCCCCGACAACAGCGTTGCCAGAAGTAAGTTCTACGTTGCCATTAGTAACTACAACCACGATCCCCCAGCGACCAAGTGTGTCGATGGCGTTCTCAGGCGATGTCCTTATTCACAGTCAGATTTGGACTCAAGCCAAAAAAAACAGCAAGGGCAGTGGTTATGACTTTTCGCCCATGTTTGCTCGCATCAAGCCCCTCCTTGAAAGTGTCGATCTCGCGGTGTGTCACTTGGAGGTTCCCATCGCTCCACCTGGAGAAGAACCATCTACTTTTCCGTACTACGGGGCACCTCGGGAATTAATTGATGCAATCGCTGGTGCTGGATACGACCGGTGCTCAACTGCCAGCAATCACTCTCTGGATAAAGGCAGACGCGGGATCGATGCAACCCTTAAAGAATTTGACAGGACTGGCATAACTCAGTCAGGAATGGCGCGAACACCAGAAGAGATAGAACCCAAGATCATTACCGTGCGTGGCGTCAAAGTTTCCCACCTCTCTTATACATGGGGCTTCAACGGCATCCAACTTCCTCAAAGCGAGTTATGGCGATCAGCCCAGATTGATCCAGTTCGCATCATTGCTGATGCCAAGAAGGCTCGTGCAATGGGTGCTCAGATAGTGGTTGTGAGCATGCATTGGGGTTCAGAAGGCATGACGGACGTGACCGGCTATCAAATGAAAAATGCCAAAGCAATCACTGCATCTGGAGCTATTGATCTCGTTGTCGGGCACCATGCACACGTTTTACAAAAAATTGAAAAGATCAATGGCGTGTGGACGATATTTGGTCTCGGGAATGCGCTCAGCAACATGCCGACACGAGAAGCATTTCCCCCAAATACCCAAGACGGAATGATCGTCAAAGTCAAACTTTCACTCACCAATGATGACAAAGTTAAAGTTGACAAGCCAGGTGTTTACCCGACATGGGTCGATAAAAACAACGGTAAGATTATTCGTCTCGTCAAGTCAGACTTGAAGGACACCGCGGTCTCAAGGGCAGTAAAAACTCAACTGCGTATTTCGCTGGCGAGAACGACACGAGTGGTGGGCGAATTTATCGCCGTTGACTGAAGTCAGCGCGCGCCTACGGCGTCAATAAACGGACCGAGTGTTTCAGAAACGGTCGGAGTCAACCATCTCATGACTGTGTCTGACAAGTGATGAAAATCTCGATACACCAATATATTCCCGACTACGACAGGGCAGAAGTCGTTCGAGCACAACCATCGACGTGGCTCAACAAAACTCACTTCTGCTTTCTGCGTGGCTGCACGAACAACATCGTCAATTGCGACGACTATGCCCGCCGGAGCGCGCGGTGCACAGGCCCCAATTGATCGCCGTCTTGCTGAAATACATTCTGGAACTGAGGGCAATGGGTCTGGAGTGTCTCCCAACATCACCGGCTCGATCCCGTCTGCCCGCAGGGAGTCAAAGAGCAACGGGAGTTTTTCTTTCCAGACATTTGATTTGATGAATTGACGATCTTTGGAGTCTCGAATTCCATAGTACTCCCCAAGTAGTACGACGTCTGCTTGTTCCTGAACCATGTATTTACGAACGTTCTTGCGCCACGTGGCGCAGTGCCCAAAGTCAACCCCATCATGAACGTTGTAGGGCACGATGTCAAGAAAGGGACAACCACCTTGCGTAAGTGCAATTAATCGCCAACGCCGTTCTTTTGCAATCACGTTGAGTGCCGAGAACCATTGCGCCGCGTGTGAATCGCCCCACAATGCAACTGTGATTGAGCCCTCGGGATCACCAAAAATGCAATTCGGTTTTATCGTGGTGTCGTAATATTGATGGCAGTCGTTTTTATAAATAAGCGGCATATCGTTTTCTGCCGTCAACAATGAAGGTTCTAGATTGTCAGGAACTACCTGTACATC
>SXGQ01490037.1_pt1 | contig 71975 bp, 75 predicted proteins | sample 3178371 | NCBI WGS metagenome assembly SXGQ01 (sample SAMN11356859, study PRJNA531348) | freshwater metagenome | isolation source: freshwater sample F1-20 | place: China: Fuxian Lake, Yuxi | collected 2017-12-25 | reverse complement strand
TGTCGACATGATCGTGCAAAATACTTCCAAAGAAGGGTCAACTGACGTATCTTTCACCGTTCCAAAGTCCGAACTTCAGCGGGCCGAAAAAATTGTGCGACAAGTAGCCAAGGAAATTGGCGCAAAAGATGTAACAAGTGATTCAGAGATTGCCAAAGTGTCACTTGTTGGTGCCGGCATGAAAACAAGTCCTGGAATTGCAGCCCAGATGTTTCGAGTGTGCGCCCAGAATGATGTAAATATCCATATGATCTCGACCAGTACGATTCGGGTGTCTGTGGTGGTGGCAGCTTCAGACATGGAGCGCATTGTCAGGGCATTGCATACGGCCTTTGGTCTTGACGGTGACACCGCGTATTCCGCACCCTTGCCAACGCGCAAGTAAGAATTGAAAGATGAGTCGTAGTCGTCCACATCTCACCCCATGGAAAGCGGCCGGAAAAAGAACAGAGCGTAGCCTGACGGCAGATCAAATCGTGCGCGACACCGGTTGGGTATTCAACAACGAAACTGGCGAGTCTTTGACACTTGAGCAATTCGTTGAAACCGGCAATGAAGAAGCTGATAAGTATCTGCGGCGTTTTGGCTTAATGGCAACAGCCAGCACCAAAAGCATTGTGGAAATCGGGTCTGGCATTGGTCGTATGACGGCTGCCTTCACGCGCGAGTTTGAAACTGTTGTGGCAACCGATATTGATGCCTCATTTCTTGAACGTTGTCGCGAGACGGTCGCCAGGTTTGGGAATGTGTCGACATTGCGCACCGTACATGTTGCCGATGGGCGCACTATTGATCTTCCTTCTCACAGCGCTGATGTCGTGTTTTCGTACATCACGCTGCAGCATTGCAAACAAGAGGATGCACTAGCCCTAACCGCTGAAGCATGCAGAATCGTCAAACCAGGTGGCCGACTGATTCTGAATTACCGCACATGGGTTATTTCAGATGTCATTTTAATACCGCTGAGTGCAATCATGCGGGTGTTGTGGCATGCACCATTGATCGGGCAACCACTGTCTAGGTGGCGGTGGTCAACGCGTCTCGGGTGGCAGGCCAATCGTCTCAGCCCACGACAGGTGTATGCCCATCTCGAGTTGCTCGGTGTTCATCTTGAGACGCCAAAGGCATTTCTGGGGGGTGGTCGGATGCAACGACCGGTCAGCATTGGGTCAATGCAAGTGCTGCAAGATGAGTTTCCGATAGGAAATAAAAGTCATTGGTGGCTGGTTGCCCATCGCAGTTAGCCTTCAATGTCTATGCGCATAGGAGTAGTTGGAGCAACAGGGCAAGTCGGAACAGTGATGCGGGCGCTATTGGAAGAGCGCCAATTTCCGATTACTGAATTACGTTTTTTCGCATCGTCAAGGTCTGCCGGAAAATCGTTGCCATGGGGTGATGGGTCAATCATCGTTGAAGATGCAGAAACTGCCGACCCAACGGGCTTGGACATTGCATTATTTTCTGCAGGGGCAACGTCATCTCGCGTCCTTGCTCCTCGGTTTGCGGCAGCTGGTGTCGTCGTTATTGATAATTCAAGTGCATGGCGGATGGACGAAGATGTTCCGCTTGTCGTGAGCGAAGTGAATCCTCTTGAGGTACACAACTTAAAAAAAGGAATCATCGCTAATCCAAATTGCACCACCATGGCGGCGATGCCGATTCTTAAACCATTGCACCAAGAGGCACAACTGCTCCGTATGATCGCCAGTACATATCAAGCAGTAAGTGGTGCAGGAGTGTCTGGGGTTGAAGAACTCTCTTCACAAGTTTTGGCTGTTGCGGCCGGCGCAGCCGCCCTGGCGTTTGATGGTTCTGCGGTCAAGATGCCGGCGCCCCACAAATTTGTTCGGCCAATCGCATTTAATGTTTTGCCATTTGCGGGTTCCCTTGTCGATGATGGTGATGGCGAAACGGATGAAGAAAAAAAACTACGCAATGAAACCCGCAAGATTTTGGGTATTCCAGATCTGTCAGTTTCTGGAACATGCGTCCGAGTCCCCGTATTCACGGGTCACTCACTTTCGCTGAATCTTGAGTTTTTGCGTTCAATCACGGCAGCGCGGGCAACAGAATTATTGAGTGGCGCGCCTGGCGTAAAAGTCGTTGATATTCCGACACCATTGCTAGCGGCTGGTGATGATGTGAGTTTTGTTGGCAGAATCCGCCAGGACTCGTCGGTTTCTGGCGATCGTGGGCTCGCGTTGTTTGTTTCTAGCGACAATTTACGCAAAGGCGCCGCCTTGAACGCTGTGCAAATTGCTGAACTACTGATTCGTTAGAGCAGCAGCGATAGTCGGTAGCCCTTCGCGATATTCGTCACCAGCCAGCACCATGGTCACCGCACGGCGCAAACGAAGTGCGTCTAGAGGCTTTATGATCCAACCGTTTGCTCCGCTTCGTCTCGCGAGATGAACATCGGCAGCGCGGTCAAGCAAAAATAGAATTGGAACCAAGGGTGCGTTGCCACTGCTGTGGTCAAGACGCAGATTCATCGCCACGGCCATTGCACCCATCGAGCCTGACTGCAGATCAAGGATTGCAATGTCAGGAACCTGGGTTTTGATCGCCGAGTCAACATCACGACCGTCGCTTACTACTGTAAAAGTTGTTGACGGTGTTCCAAGAACCGCTACGACTTCGTTCAAAATCCATTGAGCATCGGTTGCCAGAAGAATATGCACAATTCAAAGCCTACTGCTGAGTGTCGCTAGGGCACTAGTAGCGAAGTCGTTAGGTCGGTAATTCCGTTCAGGTCGACAATGTCATTTGACCTCTCCGAGATACGAAGACACGATGTCATAGGCAGGGTGAGCATGAATTTGGCGAGTTGGGCATCGGCCTCCTCCGCCTCGGAGTGGAGATGGGCCAAGTTGCGCCATAGGTCTTGATCAGCGTCATGAGAGCGAGTGAGTGCAACTTCTGCAGAGGTGTCGCCAAATCGGGGAGGCATTCGATTGGCGATGACTAAATCAATCGCGATGTTGTTACGTTGCAAACTGTCGGCAAAATAGGAAGCCTCCTCCAGGGTGTCGCTGCGCGCTGAAGCAATTAAAACAAATGACGTCAAGGGGCCGCGAAGCAGTGCCGAACTTTGCTTGGCACGTTGACGAAAACCATCCTCCATTCCAGCGAAAGCCCTTAGAAATGCAATCGCATCATCAAGAGCAGCGGTTCCGACAATTTTTCCCGCAGTGCGCACTACCGGCTGAAGCGCACCTGTGATGAGTTTCATCCCAGTCAGAGTGGGGGAGATGAGCATTTTGAAAAGTTGATTTTCCAGGAAACGTGCAAGGCGTTCTGGTGCCTCAATAAACGCCAGTGCAGATCGGGTTGGTGGGGTGTCAACAATAACAAGATCAAAGCGACTGTCGTTGTGTAGCGCAAGTAACCGCTCGGCGGCGATGTAGTCGCGGGTTCCACTTATTGAGCGAGACACATTGCGGTAGAAAGTATTTTGAAGTATTTCGTCTGTTTGTTCCTGGTTTTTTGCAAATTGTTTTACCAAGGAATCAAATGTTTCCCCGACATCAAGCATGGTTGCCCACATCTGGCCATCACCAATTTGTTGGACTAAAACTGGTTCGTTGCCAATCTTGTGGCGAAGACCAATCGCATCAGCAAGTCGTCGAGCAGGATCAATCGTGATGACAATGGCGCGCCGGCCAACTTGTGCCGCAGAGAGGGCGAGAGCCGCCGCAACTGAAGTTTTTCCGACGCCACCCGTGCCGCAACACACCAGTACCGATTTTGTGCGTAAAAGTTGCTCGAGTTTCATGGTAGGGCCCCGATTGCAGCGAGCATCGCGGGCGTGAGTTCGGTTGACACTGCTGCGGCATTTATTAGATGTGGAAGTCGAAGTTGTTGCAGTGGTAATTCTTGACTCAGAAGTGCGCAGGCGAGTGCGTGTCGTTGTTGTCTGTCGTGGCGATACGTCAATGCGGAACCGAGTTCAGATTTCTTATTTAGTTTGAGATTCTTTGGGAGTGGTTCGTCATCAATGCCATTAAGGACAACTGGCCCAAGTGCCACGCCGATCTCGTCTTCGATTTCAAATGCAGTATCAATTAGTTCCGATACTGGCGTTAGTTCCGGCGTTGACACCATCATCACCCGACACCGCTTTGGATCAGCAAGCATTTCAATAATCTCAATCGCTTGGTTATGAATCGGGCCACCTCCGACTGCTTGGCGCAACGACAACGGTGCTCGCAATAGTCCAATCGCTTGTCCGGCAGGTGGGCCATCAACAATGATGAGATCCCAATCTCCCGACCGCTCCAGTTGCTTGATCTTTCCAAGAATCAGAAGGTCATCAATTCCAGGTGCCGAGGATGCGACCAAATCAACTATTCCTGCGGCCAATAGCCGGCGTGAAATTCTTCCCAGTCCGAGGGAGTCGAAATAATCTGACAATGCGGCACCAGGGCTAATGGCTAGGCTTTCCACCCTTTGATCAAGGCCAGAGACCACTTTTTTCCCTTCAATTCCGACCAAAAGGGTGTGAAGTCCGACACTTGTCGCCGCATTGGCGAGCGTTGTAGCCACCACCGATTTCCCAACGCCACCTTTGCCCGCCACAATGAGTACACGCGATGTGCTGAGAAAGTGTCGTGTATCCATCAGTCGGAGGTCCTAGTGCGCAAAATATCGGGCATCACCATGATGCTGGGTCTGGCGATTCCATTGCTGTCGCCAATCGCGAGTGTATTTGCATCGTCGAGCGTTGCAAGTGCCGCCGAAGTTGTAGAAAATGTTTCTGCACCTGATGTTGTCAATGGTGTCATATCTGCAACTGCCGTGCCTGATCTTGCATTCGTAGATGTTATAGAAGTCAGCGGTGTTATTGATGAGATCTCTGCCGATGCAATTGAGCGTTCGCTTTTGAAGGCTTCAAAGAATGGATCTCAAGCAGTCATCTTGCAACTTAATAGTCGAGGGGCAGTCGTGAGTCGGGATCGAATGACAGCGCTTCTTGAAACCATAAAAGCTTCGTCAATTCCAGTTGCCGTTTGGGTTGGGCCATCTGGTTCGCGCGCCTACGGAATGCCAGCGCAGATTCTTGCTGTTGCAGATGTGACAGCGATGGCGCCTGGTACACGTATTGGTCGCATTGGTGTACCGCTCAAGGTAAACGGAACAAATATTTCGTTTGGTAAAGCAGACGATGTTCTGGGAACCCAAACCCTTGGTTTTTTGGAGGCTCGCGAGCAAGGTGCCCTTAAGTTTGCAACTGATGACCGTGGTGTTCCAGTCCTGCGCAATATGTTGTACGTGCTGGATGGTGTGACAGTGAAGGGAGCGACCCTTGACACGGTTTCTGATTCGGTGGATGCCAGCGGTCAAGTCGTGCGGGAGGCAACCTCTGTTCGATTCTCAAAACTGGGACTAATGCCACGACTTTTGCACACCGTGGCTAGTCCACCGTCTGCATTGCTGCTACTAACAGTCGGCCTTGCACTTTTGATTTTTGAGTTTTTTACGGCTGGGATCGGAATTGCGGGAGTGGTTGGGGCTACCTGCTTAATTCTTGGCTCACTTGGAGCCGGTTCATTGCCGCTCAACGGTGTTGGACTTCTTTTGCTCCTGCTGTCAATGCTCCTATGTGCAGTTGATGTGCAGGTAGGCGTTCCGCGTGTATGGACTGGTGTCGGAATAGTGATGTATTCGGCGTCCACGTTCTTGCTCTTTCGTTCGGTTGACGGCCTGACTATGCGTCCATCGTGGATTACATTATTGGTTTGCATCGGTGGTGTGTCACTCACGTTTGTCGTTGGTATGCCATCAATGACACGAACTAGATTCGGCACACCGACAATTGGTCGCGACAACCTCATTGGAACCCAAGGTGTTACGGTTGGGGCAATTGATCCTGAAGGTACGGTTCGAGTTGATGGCGCACAATGGCGTGCTCGAACAAACCGTGCTACACCCCTAATTGATGGCCAAGCCGTTCGGGTGGCGGCAATTGACGGAATTACGCTCTTGATTGAGCCTCTCGAAGGAGCCGCCCGTGATTATCGGGAGATGCGCAAAAGCGACCCACCCGAGACTGCTGCAGAATAAAACTTATGTTTCTGTTGATTTTTGCCGTCGTTATTGCAGTGCCGTTGATTGAGATATTTTTCATCGTAAAAATGGGCTCGGTTGTTGGTGTTATCCCAACCATCGTCTTGCTGTTTGCGATCTCAATTGTGGGCTCCAGGGTTGTGAAGTATCAGGGCTTGCGAGTCTGGCGAAAATTCAACGAGCAGGTAAGAAGTGGCAAGATGCCGTCACAAGAGCTTGTTGAAGGTGTCTGCTTGCTCCTGGCAGGAGCACTTCTGGTGACTCCGGGGTTTTTTACTGATGTGCTGGGGCTTTTGCTTTTACTGCCACCAGTACGACTTGTTGTCTTAAAAATTGTGAGTGCCCGCACGGCGAACAAAGTTGAAGTCGTTCGTGCAACTTATGACAGACGCATAATCAACATAAAAGAGCATCCTCAGGCTGACCAAGATAATGCACAGCAAGGACTAGATCAGTGAATACAGCGCGCAGTGGTGGCCCTTCAAAAGATGAATCGTTTGATCCACTTACAGTTCCGATTAGTCCAGCCGCAACAGTGTTATTGGTTCGAGACGACGAAACGGGCCTGGATGTATTTATGCTCAGGCGGACATTGTCTGCAACGTTTGCAGGTGGGATGTATGTGTTTCCAGGCGGAAGAGTTGATGATGCAGATTCCCACGAAGAACTCGGAGAGATTTGTGATGGACTCAACGATGAACACGCGAGTGCACTTTTGCAGATTCCGCGCAACGGTTTGTCATATTGGGTTGCAGCAATTCGTGAATGCTTTGAGGAAGCGGGCGTACTTTTGGCACGTCATGCCCACTCGGGAGATGTAGTGCGTTTTGACACTCCAGAGTTGATAGAAAGGTTTGGAGAAGCCCGGCATTTGGTTCATGATGGTCATCTTTCATTAGCGGAACTCTGCCGTCAAGAAAATCTGCGTCTTACAACAGATGCAATTCACTATGTAAGTCATTGGATTACTCCTGCTGGCGAAAGACGTCGATTTGATACGCGTTTTTTTGTGGCTCGGGCACCACAAGCACAAGATCCGCTACATGATGATGGGGAGACAATTGAAAGTCTTTGGGTGAAACCGCACGAGGCACTGAGCCGTTTTGCCGCAGGCGATTTGCAAATGCTGCCACCAACAACGAGCAATCTTGAATTTTTACTGGACTGCGAGACAGCCGATATCGCCTTAGATGCTGCCCGCAAAGTTGGTGTACCGCCCGTGATCGAGCCTCGCTTGCGACTGAACTCTGATGGCAAAGTTATCGCCATCGTCATGCCAGGCGAAACGGGCTACGAAGAACTTGGCTAGCGACTGCGTACGCTGATTGCCACTACGTCTTCAGTGCGGGCTGAGCATCCAGACATTTCTGCCATGTCAGGAGTGTTGTCAATGATGTGCCGAGCGATCTCCATAAAGACACTCGCAGCTTTGCCGACATTCGAGAGAACCACTGGTTCACCAGAATCTCCTCCAGCGGCAACCGTCGATTCGATTGGCACTTGACCCAGCAGTTCAACACCTATCTCGTCAGCCAATGTTTGTCCACCACCTGCGCCAAACAACTCGTATTGCGTCCCGTGGTCACATTCAAATGAACTCATATTTTCGATTACGCCAGCGACACGCAAAAAACTGCGACGAGCCATATCTGCGGCACGAATAGCAACTTTTTGTGCCGACACGGCAGGCGTCGTGACAATCAATAAGTCAGTTCGCGGCAACATACGAGCAAGACCCATCTGTACGTCCCCTGTTCCGGGCGGCATATCAATGAGCAAGTAATCCAGTTCTCCCCACTCAACATCGTGAAGAAATTGTTCGACCGCTTTAGTAAGCATTAGACCGCGCCACATCAAGGCCGTACTTTCATCTTCGACCAACATTCCAGTCGAAACAACTTTGAGTAAACCCTTCCCGACAACCCGAACATTGGGCACAATCATTGGCTTGTCACGACCGTCAACTGCTCGTGCCTGCAGCCGATCAGGCATGCCGAGCATTCGTGGAATCGAGAAACCCCAGATATCGGCATCCAAAACGCCAACGGTTTTTCCGGCAAGAGCCAAAGCAGCAGCCAAGTTGACCGTGACAGAACTCTTTCCAACTCCACCCTTGCCGCTAGCAATTGCCAGGATGCGCGTGTTGGCAGGTACGGCCGTAACGGTTGCTTGTTCCTTGGCGTTCCAGCGTGCTCGCGTCATGACCGCAGTCCGTTCATCGGAGGTCATTTCGCCCCAATCAATAGTGACTTTGGTGACAGCAGGGTGAGCGAGTAGGCGAGACTCAATGTCATTGCGGATCTGAACGCGCAGCGGACAGCCTTTGATCGTCAGTTTCATTGCTACGGTAACAAGACCGTCAGCAAACGTAATGTCCCCAGCCATTCCGAGGTCGACAATATTGTCTCCAAGTTCTGGGTCGATTACGGCGCGGAGCAAGGATCGGATGTCGTCAACGCTGGGGGCCTGAGTTTGGCTCACATAAATAGTGTATGGGGCTGTAAGGTGAAGGGTAGTTATAAAACACTAATCTTCTACCAATCTTTCGGAGGCCCCCATGATCACACTTACCGACGCAGCCACAGTCAAAGTTGAGCAGTTGCTCCTAGACGAAGGCGCCGCCGAAATGGCGTTGCGTGTAGCAGTTAAGTCTGGTGGATGCTCAGGCTTTCAGTACGACATGTACTTTGACGGCGACATCGCCGCCGATGACATCGTTATGACATTTGGCGCTGTTCGTGTTGTCGTTGACCCAGCATCGGCTCCATTGCTAGAAGGTGCGAGTCTTGATTTCAAAGATGGTCTCAACGAGCAAGGTTTTGCGATTAGTAATCCAGGCGCCACACGTAGTTGCGGTTGTGGCAAATCGTTTAGCTGATTCCCGTTTGCAATAAAAGCACGTCGCGAATTTCTTCCTCGTTGAAGATGGCGTCGAGCCTTGCTTGAAGGATTCCTTTTTCATCGGTAATAAAAAGTGCGGGCTCAAACGACATGTTGTAAGCGCGTACTGCTGGTGCAGTAGTCGTAGCTGTTGAGTCCGAATACACATCAGCATGAACAAATAGGGCCGATTCGCCGACACTTTTTTGCACCGAAATAAGTGCGTCAAGAGCAGGAGCGCATGTTCCGGTTTGGCAATACGCAGGTGTACCAATCAGATATACAACAGGTTTTCCAGAACGAAGTGCCTCAGTCACTGTGAAAGCATGGAATGGACAGGTTCCATCTGCACGAGTGCAGATTGGATCAATTCCGCCGTTGTTTTCCTTTGTTGGTGTGTCAAATGGCGGCAGTGCGTCACCAATCAATGGAATTTTTACGACACTGCGCTCAAATATCTGGAATGCAGCACCATCTGCTGGACCGCCATCAACAACGAGCGAATAAATTCCCGGATCATCAATGGTTACCGTGAAAGGCCAATACGGTTGGGGAACACCCTTAGTGTGTTTTGCTGCAGTTACTTGTTGGACGATGGTCTTACCCGAAGCAGCACTAATGACCTTGGCACTCAGAGTTTCTGGAAGTTCAAGATCTTCATCTGTGAGTACACCCTTTTGAACAGCCAACGAGATCGGTAAACGAACAGAACCTGGAACCAAGACGTCATTTGGGAACCGTTGCACAAGTGCAACGCCACTGGGGAGGGCCAGATTTGCCGAGCCTGACGATCCACACGCACCCAAGGCAAAGGCGCCCACAGTTGTCGTGCCGGCGTAGATTAAAAAGGTCCGTCGGGAAAACGGAGCAAGCAAAGACATAACTCCAATCGTAGGGGAGCACGGCGGTGACCTACAGTGAGACTTATGGCCAAACAAGTTCTTCCGACAAGTCCCTACACCCCGGTTGTGCGAGCGGGAGACTGGTTAATCGTGTCGGGGCAATTAGGCATCAAAGATGGTGTGTTGGTTACTGGCGGTGTGGCAGCACAAACTGCCCAAGCCGTAGCGAATCTCAAGGCACAACTTGCAACCATGGGGGCAACACTCAAAGATGTCAGCAAGACATTGTGTTTTCTTACTGACATGGACACATTTGCCACGTTCAACGAAGCGTATGTCGCTGGCTTTGGCGAGAGTCGACCTGCCCGAAGCACTATCGGAGTTGCCGCGTTGCCATTTGGTGGCGATGTTGAGATTGAAGCTTGGGCTTACAAGCCAGTACGCTAACTACCATGCCCGGCACCGTCCTGATCATCGTTGCGCTACTTTTGTTTCCAGTAGTGGTTGGTTTATCATCTGCTGCGCTCGCAGCAGTAATCGGGCACTTTTTATATGTTGACGCCGAGGCTCGCCACGAGGGTAGTGAACTCATCGACTCGAACTACTAGTAGTTCGTTTCTCCAGGTCGACGTATGACCGCTGACCTTGTTATTCATAATGCCAGCCTCGTTGCAACGGTCGACAACTCGCGTCGTGAAATACCCGGTGGCTGGGTCGCCATCACAAATGGATTGATTTCTGGGATTGGTTCTTCAACAGAGCCAGTGCCTGTGGCGACGGAACGCATTGATGCAACGGGATGTTTAGTATCTCCGGGCCTTATCAACACGCATCATCACCTGTATCAAAACCTCACCCGAGCGTTTCCGCCAATGACGAATGCTTCGTTGTTTGGATGGTTGCAAACTTTGTACCCACTCTGGAGTGTCCTTGACGAAGAAGGCGCTCATGTCTCGGCGTGGATTGGACTTGCCGAACTAGCTCTTTCTGGCTGCACTACATCTACTGACCATTTGTATCTACACCCGCGTGGCGGTGGCGACTTGCTATCGGCAGAAATTTCGGCTGCACGAGACTTGGGAGTGCGGTTTCATCCCACGCGCGGCTCAATGTCGTTGTCCCAAAAAGATGGTGGACTACCACCTGACAATGTGGTGCAAGAAGATGATGAGATTTTGGCAGAGTCTCAAAGTGCAGTTGAGCGACACCATGATCGCAACCACGGGGCAATGGTTCGCATCGCTCTCGCACCGTGTTCACCTTTTAGCGTGACAAAAGATCTCATGATCCGCTCAGCAGAACTGGCTGAAAAACTAGATGTTCGCTTGCACACGCATTTTGCAGAAAATGTCGAGGATGATGATTTTTCGATGCGGATGTTTGGTTGTCGCCCGTTTGAATATTTGCGTGAGGTGGGGTGGCTCAGTAATCGCACCTGGGTCGCTCACTGTGTGATGCCCAACACCGACGAAATACGACAGTTGGGTGCAGCAGGCATTGGGGCTGCACATTGCCCAAGTAGCAACATGATTATTTCTTCTGGTATCGCACCGATTATCGAATTGCGTGCCGCCGGCGTGCATGTGGGACTCGGAGTAGATGGTTCGTCTTCTGCCGACTGCGCATCGTTGTGGATGGAAGCACGGGAAGCAATGTTGTTGGCAAAGTTGCGAAGTGGCGCCGCCGCTGCTGATGCTCGCATGGCACTTGAATGTGCCACCATCGGAGGTGCTGGTTGTTTGGGTCGCCTCGGTGAAATCGGCAGTCTGCAAATTGGTGCGGTCGGTGATGTCGCAGTGTGGTCACTGCAGGGACTGCGATTTGCTGGCGCTATTGCCGATCCGATTGAAGCCTGGATGCGTTGTGGACCAATCAGCGCTCGGGACACAATTGTTCATGGACGAGCAATAGTGCGAAATGGAGAACTCGTCAGTACCAGAGTTGATGAAATGTTGGGGGTCCATCGTCGAATCGCTACAAAAATGCAACGACTGGTCGACTAGGACTTCCAGCGCGATTGGCCAAACCGATATCCGACGCTGCGAACAGTTTGGATCAGGTTGGCGTGTTCTTCACCTAATTTGGCGCGGAGTCGACGAACGTGAACGTCAACAGTGCGCGCACCACCGTAGTATTCATAACCCCACACTCGTGAGAGCAGCATCTCGCGCGAAAATACCTTGCCAGGGTTTTGCGCTAAGAACTTCAAAAGTTCGTATTCCATGTAGGTGAGATCAAGTGGATGATTATTGAATGTTGCTTGGTAGGTCTCAAGATTGAGAGCCAGACCACCATGCTCAATTAATTCGGGTTTTGTTCCACCGACTGATTGCCACAATAGATGGCGCAACCGTGCTTCAAGTTCGCGTGGATGAAATGGTGTGAGGCAAAAGTCTTCAAATAAATCATCTCGCAGTTCTAGATCTCCGAGCTGTGCCCCCGAAACCAGCACTACAACAGGTGATACAGGTGTGTCTCGTTTACGCAGTGAGCGGGCAAACAACCATGCAGACTCTGGGTCTTGGTCACAGACGATGATTGCACCTGACCAGCCATTGGCAGGCTCGTTGCGGGTGGCTTCGTCTATGTTGCCGACAGATTTCCAGCGATAGCCAGAGAGGTCGAGCATGCGCGCTAAATCAGTTGATGGTGGATCGGGGTAGACCACGAGCATTTCAAGAGCAATCGCCACCATAGTCTCAGATTGATTTCAGATAACGAGTGATTTCGTATGGGGTCACTTGGGTCTTGTAGGCGCGCCATTCAGAACGCTTGTTACGCAAGAACCACTCAAAAATATGTTCACCAAGTGCTTCAAGCACGAGGGAAGACTGCTCCATGATTCGCAATGAATCAGACAGTGATTGCGGAAGTTGGTCGATGCCAAGTTTGAGCAAGACATCGTCACCCATCTCAAACAAGTTGGCGTCGGCTTCGGGGGCAAGTTCGTATTCGTCGCGGATACCTTTGAGCCCAGCAGCCAAAATAACCGAGAAGGCTAAATACGGGTTGCACGCTGGGTCTGGCGAGCGGTATTCAATGCGGGTCGCACTTGCACTGCCTCGTTTTGGAATTGGGACGCGAATCAGACCACTACGGTTGTTGCGTGCCCAAGAGATGTGGATTGGAGCCTCAAATCCAGGGACAAGTCGCTTATAGCTATTGACGGTTTGATTGGTCACCGCTGTTATTTCTGCAGCGTGACGCAAAAGACCGGCCATAAATTGTTTGGCAACTGGCGACAAGTTATAGGGATCAGATTCATCATAGAAAGCATTATTTTCACCCGAAAATAATGACAAATGAAGATGCATGCCTGAGCCCTGCACGCCTTCAAGAGGCTTAGGCATAAAAGTTGCATGGACATCGTGAGCAGCGGCAATTTCTTTGACGACCATACGAAATGTCATCACACTGTCCGCCATTGACAACGCATCGGTGTGTCGCAAATCAATCTCTTGTTGACTTGGCGCGTCTTCATGGAAAGAGTATTCAACTGGAATACCCATTGTCTCGAGCGTGCGTATGGTCTCTTTGCGCATTGACGAAGAAACGTCATTGCTGGTGAGATCAAAGAATCCACCTTCGTCCAAGGGCACAGGTTTTTGTCCAGCAACGGGTAATTCGAAATAAAAGTACTCCATGTCTGGAGCAACTAGAAACTCAAAACCCTGAGCACGAGCAGCGTCAAGATTGCGTCGCAACACCTGTCGAGGGTCTCCTTGAAAAGGTGTTCCGTCCAAATTATGAATGTCACAGAACACTCTGGCTTCTGCACCTTTGGCATCAACCCACGGCATTACTTCAAATGTGTTGGGGTCAGGGATCGCAAGAACATCGCTTTCTTGTAGTCGGCTGAAACCATCAATTGACGACCCATCAAAGGTCATCCCATCGTTGAGGGCGTTTTCAAGTTCTGCCGGACTGATGGCAAAACTTTTGAGGTTTCCCAGGACGTCAGTAAACCAAAGTCGCACGAGGCGAACGCCCCGTTCTTCAACGGTGCGTAGGACATAGTCGCGCTGTTGATCAAGCATCGGGGGCACCCCTATATTCTGCCGTGAATGTCAGAAAATCAGTCACACACCGTTTCAAGAATGAGACGCGTCACCGTATATGGGTCACAGTTGGCGTTGGGGCGACGGTCTTCGGCGTAGCCCTTTTGGTCGCGAGCAACCTGCCATGGAATACGCACAGACGCACCACGGTTAGAAACTCCGTAGGAATACTTGTTCCATGGGGCAGTCTCGTGCTTACCTGTGAGTCGACTCTGAATGTCATGGCCGTAGTTTTCCACATGCTCAAGAACTCGAGTTCCGAGTTTTTCACACGCGGCAATAACGGCGTCATATCCTTCACGCATTGCTTTGGTGGAGAAGTTGGTATGTGCACCTGCTCCATTCCAGTCACCCTTTTCTGGCTTCGCAGCAAATGAAATGACCACGTCGTATTCTTCGGCGATGCGGTGCAGCAACCAATGCGCTACATACATCTGATCGCTCACTGCCAAAGCATCAATTGGTCCAATTTGGAACTCCCATTGACCAGGCATTACCTCAGCGTTAGTGCCAGCAATTTTTAGACCAGCATCGATGCAGGCTTGCGTGTGTTCTTCGATGATGTCGCGACCCATGACTCGCCCTGCACCGACACCGCAGTAGTAAGGACCTTGTGGTCCTGGGTAACCACCAATTGGAAATCCAAGTGGTGAGCCATCTGTGCGTAGCATCGTGTATTCCTGTTCGATGCCGTAGATCATTTCTTGGGCAGCATGTTTCTTGGCAACAATTTCAAGTGCTGCACGAGTGTTGGTGGGATGCGGTGATGCATCTTTTGCCAGCAATACTTCGCACATGACCAAGATATTTTTTCCACCTCGGATGGGATCTGGACATTGGAAAACTGGCTTAAGAATGCAGTCCGAGGCTTCACCCGTGGCTTGATTTGTGGATGACCCGTCAAAGCCCCACTCGTCAAGGGGCATTTCCGAAACTGCTCCCGAGAAGTCGGGAAGGATTTTTGTTTTGGATCGGAGTAGGGGGGTTGGAACGGTTCCGTCTAACCAGATGTATTCAGCCTGAATTGGCACAGCGTTTCCTTTGGGTGAGTCGGGTTGTCCCGAATAGTAAGTGGGTCTATCTTGCCAAATTGTGAGCGCGTATCCAATGCCGAACTGTTACGGCTGTGTGAAATACCACAGAAGGCCGTCACTTTGTTTGGGTAGCCTTCCTTGATGGTGAATTCGTCAATGCTCAAAATTGGGCTAGCCCAGACCAACCCAATCGTGGGTGACTTGGCAGGCAATTCGCGCAAAATTGGCGATTCATATCGCCAGGCCATCACGGCTGACTGTGCAGTTGTTGTGTTCGGCGAACTAACGGTGACGGGTTACCCGCCTGAAGATCTTGTACTCAAGCAGGCTTTTGTGCGAGACAACATTGAGATTGTTCGGGCCTTTGCCGCCACTACTGGTTCGTGTGCAGCCGTCGTGGGGTTTGTTGATTGTGTCGCTGGGCGACTATTCAATGCCGCAGCCTTGTGTCGTGATGGACTCATCGTTTCGGTGTATCACAAGCAGTTGCTTCCCAACTACAGCGTTTTTGACGAAGAACGATATTTCGAACCCGGTGCTGCGATGTGCGGGACTGTTCCAAGTGGCGTTGTGCAGATCGCAGGAGCCACGATGGGAATCACAATCTGTGAGGACGTGTGGTTCGACTACGGACCCGTGTCCGCACAGGCGCAGGCTGGTGCACGAATAATTCTCAATATCAATGGATCACCATTTCATGTCGGCAAGCAGACAGAACGTGAACAAATGTTGGCGGAGCGTGCCCGTAAAAATAATTGTGCGATTGTCTACGTCAATCAAGTCGGTGGTCAAGACGAGTTAGTTTTTGATGGCGCAAGTGTCGTGTTTGATGCGCGCGGCAAATTGGTCTACAGAATGGTGTCTTTTGCCGAGAGTTTTTCAGTAGTCGAGCTCAGTCCAGAAGGCATCGGTATCCAAGCAGAACTGGCGCAGCCACAAAATAAATTAGACACCGTTCATGAAGCCCTTGTGCTCGGTACTCGTGATTACGTAAGAAAAAATGGTTTTACAGATGTCGTGATTGGACTTTCAGGGGGCATCGACTCCACACTCGTCGCAGCAATTGCTGTTGATGCGCTTGGGGCGGAGCACGTGCACGGAGTTGCGATGCCATCTCGGTATTCAAGTCAAGGTTCGTTGGACGATGCAGCAACACTTGCACATAACTTGGGAATCGATTACCGCGTTATTTCCATTGAACCGGCGTTCTCGTCTTACCTTGAAATGCTGACAGCATCATTTGCTGATCGCAACGAGGACATCACAGAAGAGAACCTACAAAGTCGTTGTCGTGGGACGACTCTCATGGCACTATCAAACAAGTTTGGATGGATGGTGCTTACCACGGGTAACAAGAGTGAAATTGCGGTTGGATATTTCACTGTTTACGGTGATTCGGCTGGGGGCTTTGCCGTCATCAAAGACATCTTCAAGACAGACGTGTTTGCATTGTGTCGTCGCTACAACGAGCGAGCAGGTCGTGAAGTTATTCCGGACGTCGTCATCAACAAAGCACCATCGGCAGAGTTGCGCCCAGATCAACGTGATGACCAGAGCCTTCCACCCTATGACGAGCTCGATCCCATCTTGGAGATGTATGTAGACGGAGATCTCACGGTTGCTGACATCGTTGCCCGTGGTTTTGATGAAATACTCGTCAGGCGTCTAGCAAAGCTTGTTGATCTCAGCGAGTACAAGAGACGCCAAACTGCGCCTGGTGTGCGTGTTTCTTTGAAGGCTTTCGGTAGAGATAGGCGTGTGCCAATCACCCAGCGTTATCTGTAATTAGTGATTGCGATTGTGAAGGGCGATAGAGAAGCGTGAAACAGCCTGCGCCTGCTGCAAGAAAAACGCTGATTACAGCCGGCATCCACATTCCATACGACTCATAACTCCATGTAGAGAGAAAAGAAAACGCTGCCCGCCCCAGCGTGCCTGCTCCAACGACAGCCCCGAGGCTGGCGCCTGTGCTTCCAGGAACCAAGTTGGCAGCGATCGGCAACAGACTAACAATCGCAAACTCAAATCCGCCCATAAACAAGACCAACAAAATCACCCCGCTAAGCCAATGTTGCTGACCAATGGTAAGAAGCAAGGCTGAAACCACCATCAATAGCGCGCCGTAGACGACGCTTCGTTCTTTGCCCCATATGTCGGTGCGTTGAGCACTCGTGATGCTGGCGATAAGTTCTATGAGTCCCAGCGCAACAACAACGGCCGTAATCCAACCTTTGCCATCGAAATCATCCTCAAGCCAAGGACCAAAGGTTATTCCGAGACACTGGCTGGCGCCCATTAGCATGAAAGATGCCCCGACTATAAATAGAGCCCTGCCGCGAATGCGAATTCTTGGGGCGCTCACTGCGCCAACGACTTTGGTTTCTTTGGGAAGTTGCTTCATCACGACGAGTGCAGTAACCAAGAGAGCAAATGCGCCACAGGCAAAACCAATGCGCCACGATGTGAGCAGCGTGATGAGACCCATTACTGCAACACCAATCAAAAGACCCAACGCCCACGAGGTTTCGATTATGCCGATAACTCGACCTCGCCGTTCGTAGGAAACATGTTCGTTAATCCAAGCCACCATTGAAGTGTCAAACAAAACTTTGGAGGCGCTCAACAAAAAAACACTCATTCCGAACATGATTGGATTAATTGCCACGGAAGCGCACAATACGCCGACAACAACGCCAAGCATTCCCCATGTCATTGTGATTCTGCGGTCTCGCGTGTCAACAGCCCGTCCGATAAAACGACTAAGTAATCCGGCAAACTCTCCGAACATCAGTGCCAATCCGAGCGTGCTGACCTTGACATCAAACCCAGCCGCAATGGTGGCAATGAATGGGGGCGAAAATCTGTAGCACGCATTTGATGTCATACGCGCCCATACCAAGGCGTCTAATCGGTGGCGCAAAATAGGTGAGTACGACTCGTCGAGTTGGCGAGCAAACATCGTTACAGTTCTTCGCCAACTGCACCGTGTGCGAGCAGTTCTACGATGTCTTCAACTAGCAATGATTTCGCCCCAGCGCCGGGAGTGAGAAGAAAACGACATCCACCCAAATTGGGGATGCGTGAATCCGTTGCCCCCAAGGCGCGCCGCATAACTCGGATAACACCAGCGTGGGCCACCACGAGTGCCTCACCTCCTGGACATAACTCGCAGATGTCTCCAAGAGCTGCGGTGAAGCGGGTTATCAATGAGGCGTCAGACTCAAAAGATGGAGGCCTCTGTTGGCTGCCTAGCCAGCCCGGCCACTGTTGTTCTATTTGAGAGTGTGTAAGTCCTTGCCATTCACCAACATCTGTCTCACGAAGTCGCGCGTCAACAATGAGTGGTCCAATGCCCACGCCATGGGCGATGATCTGGGCCGTTTCATGTGCTCGTTGCAGATCGCTACAGGCAATGACATCAAATGTTCCGAGTTTTTCAATCGCTCGAAAAGCCTGCTGGCGACCTTCATCTGTGAGCGGGGGGTCGGCTTGCCCTTGCCACTTCCTCAGCACATTCCACTCACTCTCACCATGGCGCAAAACCAGAATCCGAGTTGTTGGGGATGATGTCGACACGGCTCCTCAGGGTAGTGCGGCGAGTACGCTTAAACCCGTGGCTCAGATGCGTTTTTTTGCGGCGGCACGCGAGGCTGTCGGAAGATCAACCGACAATGTGCCTGGTGCGACTGTGGCTGAAGTCTTGGCTGGTGCTGTTGCTCGTTACGGGGATACGTTCGCCGCAGTTTTGGCAACGAGTCGCATCTGGGTGAATGGTGAAGAAGTCGATGCCTCTTGCACGATACTTGAGACCGACGAACTGGCCGTGTTGCCACCCGTTTCAGGAGGATCATTATGAGCGACGCAACGCACTTGTCACTCTCAGACTTGCGGGCTCAACGCAATGCTTTGCAACGCCAAGAAGATGCAGTGTCATTTGTTCGCCGACTCACTCAAGGGCGTGTCGACCTCGTGCACGATGAGGAACGTCGCCGCATCACAAAAACTCCGGCCTCAGAGAGCACATTGACACAACGCCTGGCAAACGTTTTTGGGCAAGAGCACGGTGGTGGAAGCGCGCGACCACCGCGCGAGACGGATGTTCCTGCCGATCATCCTTTATTGATGCAACTTGATGAAATATGTGCAGAATTTTCTTTCGAAAATCTGCAGTCATTGACAGATGCAGATCTCACTTCACTTCGTGATGCCCTCACGATGTTTGAGCAGAGTTGTTCACAACAACGCCATGAGATGTTTGAGCGAATTGATGCGCTCACGGCAGAACTCGTCACCCGGTTGCGCGACGGTGGCACGGCATCCTTATTGACTGACTAACGAATGAGGTCACGCTCAACGGTTTGGCTTCGGGTCTGCTGAGTCCCGGGTCTGCTCAGTCATAAAATGGCGACACAGCCAAGCCTATTTAGGGACTCCAGAGATAGATTGAGATTGCATGCAACGCGTAGCTGTGCTTTCATTTCACACTTCACCTCTGGTGCAGCCAGGTGTTGGTGATGGCGGAGGTATGAACGTCTATGTTCGTGAGTTGGTATCGGCCCTGTCGCATGCCGGGGTTGATTGCACCACTTATACGAGGGCATGGAAGCCCAATCTTCCGGCTGTTGTGAATGTTGAGCCCAATCACAAAGTGGTTCATATTGCAGCAGGTGATTTTGACATACCCAAAGAGTCCCTAGCGGAAGTGATTCCAGTTTTTACCGAAAACGTGATGCAGCACATCACGACCGCGGGTGGCACCGATGTTTTGCATGCCAATTACTGGATGTCTGGAGTTGCTGGACATAATCTCAAACATTCACTTGGTGTCCCGTTGGTCTCGACATTTCATACTTTTGCCCGCGTCAAGGCTCAAGGCGGTGATCATGAGTCGGCCTACCGTGAGCAGGCAGAAATTGATGTGATCGGTTGTTCAGATGCGATTTGCGTGAGTTGCACTGAAGAAGAGCGTCAATTTGTCTCACTATACGGACCACCTCCTGGATCACTTGAAATCGTTGCACCCGGAGTAGAGCACGCGTTCTTTGCCCCTGGCGATAAAAATGGTGCGCGTAAAGCTCTTGGCCTTGGTGATTACCCTGTGCTGTTATTTGTCGGTCGCATTCAACCACTCAAAGGCGTTGATGTTGCCGTGGAGGCTCTTATCGCTCTCGACCGCAAAGATGCTCATTTGTTGATTGTCGGGGGAGTAAGTGGTGCTGACGGCGATACTTATTTTGCAGCAGTGCAAGAACTCATCTCAAAACACCGTCTAAACGATCGCGTACATTTTATCGCCCCTCAGCCACACCATTTGTTGTCAACGTATTATCGTGCAGCCGACGTGGTTCTAGTGCCGAGTCGTAGCGAGAGTTTTGGCCTTGTTGCTCTAGAAGCAGGAGCGTGCGGAACCCCAGTCGTGGCAAATGCCGTCGGGGGACTATTAACTGTAATAGAACACGGCCGTACCGGCTTTTTAGTTGCCGACCGCAAACCCGAAATCTTCGCCAAACATATTGCTGAAATACTAGATAATCGCGGTATGGCATTGGCGATGTCTGTCGCTACGGCAGAACACGCCACCCGATATACATGGGGTTTTGCCGCCGCTCGTTTGCGGCGTGTGTATGCAGATCTATCAGTGCGCGATCGTGTGATTTGTGTTTAAGAAAATGAAGCAGTTGTTGATATGAGTGAGTTGTTTGCGGATTCATTTATCCATGACTTTGAGAAACAGATCGATCAGTGGCTACTGAATTTGTCGGCAAAGAATAGCTCAATTGTTGCAGTTGATCGTGGTGATACTGATGAACGACGATGGTTTGTGCGCATGCGTGGAGAAGAAAAAGAATTCACGACAATCTGGCTATTGCTGGGACAACGCACGCTTCGTTATGAAACCTATGTCATGCCTGCACCCGAAGAAAATGCCCGAGAGTTATATGAGTTTGCTTTACGGCAAAACGAACGCATTACAGGCGCCCATTTTTCAATTGGGATCGAAGATGCACTTTTTCTGCGGGGCGAATTACCACTCGGTGTGCTCAACGAGTCAGAACTAGACCGCGTTATCGGCACGGTGTACGCCACGGTAGAGCGTTTCTTTCCGATGCTGATTCGCACGGGATTTGCCACGCGTTTTGCGCGCACTGATGTGCCGTTAGCCTCTGAAAAATGACTTCGCCCATGTCTTCTTCCATCTCTTCGTCTTTGCTGGCTGTCGTGGGCGGGGGCAACATGGGAACCGCCCTGATCGCTGGTCTTCTCGCCGGGGGTGTTTCTGCTGAATCTATAGTGGTCGTTGAGATTGATGAAGATAAGCGCAACGCAGCAGCAAAACAATTTGGTGTGCGTACTTCGGAATCAATCGTTTCATGTGATGGTGCAATCGTCGCCGTCAAACCCCAAACAGTTGTCGACGTGTGCCTTGAACTTCGCCAAGTTGGAGTAAAGCGTGTTGTCTCGATTGCCGCTGGTATCTCCTTGGCAACTCTCGAACATGCATTGGGTTCTGAGATTGCCGTGATGCGCGCAATGCCCAACACTCCCGCACTGGTGACAGAGGGTGTCACTGGACTTGCCTTCAGTACAAAGTGTTCGCCATCGGACATGGATTGGGCAGAATCAATTCTGAGTGCAGTCGGTCTTGTGGTGCGGGTACCAGAAGAGCAGATTGATGCCGTTACGGCAGTTGCAGGTTCTGGACCTGGGTACTTGTTCTTGATTGCTGAGGCCTTGATTGACGCAGGGGTGACGCAGGGGTTGTCTCAAGATGTGGCTCAAAAACTAGTCAGGCAACTTTTCAGGGGCTCAGGAATATTGCTGGCACAGTCTCCAGAAACTGCATCCATGTTGCGCCAGAGGGTGACATCCCCCAATGGCACAACGGCTGCAGGACTAGCAGTGCTTGAAAATGCCCAAATTCGTCAGATCATTGACCAAGCAGTAGCCGCTGCTGCTGCCCGCAGTCGGCAGATGGGCGCCTAGGGCTTGGCCGGGTCGCTAGGAAATAATTAGCGTGACATTTTTCATAACGACCCGTTTGGGCGTATGGTACAAAGGTACGAAGTCGCCGGGCAGGGTTCGCCTTGTTCGAGAGTCGCGTTCCCTCGGGGACTGCGCCGACAGGGCCGATGCCATCGGGGGGTTGGCATCGGCCCTGTCGTTTAGTCGCTCCGTCAATCACCCCTCATTGGTGAAGCAATGATGAAGTACTCACACATCTCGTTACTCACTGATTACGGAACCCAGGATGAATTTGTTGGCGTGATGAAATCTGTGATGATCGACATGGCGCCACATGTGACGATCACCGACATCACTCACGGTGTGCCGGCATTTGATATTCGCTCCGGCAGTCTCACACTTGCTAGAGCAATTCAATATGTGCCAAAAGGAATCGTGGTTGCAGTTGTCGACCCTGGTGTCGGGACAAATCGTCGTGCAATTGCCGTAGAAGTTTCCAGCGGAGATGGCATTTTGCTCGGACCAGATAATGGCTTGCTTGCACCGGCCGTTGCAATGGCTGGCGGTGCACAACGAGCATTTGCTCTCACTAATACCGACTTGCATCTGTTGGCTGCTGGCAACACCTTTGCTGGACGCGATATCTTTGCCCCTGTTGCTGCGTTTCTCTGTAACGGTGGCAGTCTTTTTGAAGTCGGTGAAGAAGTGGATGCCGACCTTCTTGTTCCTGGTGTCGTTCCATTATCTCAAGAAGAAACCCATGACACTTATGGTGTGGGTCTGCGTTGTGAAATTACTTGGATTGATTCATTTGGAAATTGTCAACTCAATGTTGGTGTTGATGATGTTGCGCACCTGCCCGCACAATTGCGAGTGTTGGTCGGTGAAGATATTCGTAGCATGCGAGTCCTGAGTAATTTTGCAGCCATTCCAACGGGGGGCGTTGGGCTCGTCATCGATTCCTATGGAATGTTGGCACTTGCTTGCGATCGTGAATCTGCAGCAAGCACCCTAAAGGTAGGAACGGGAGACAGGGTGTCATTGTTTGCTGGAGAAAGTGACGCAGGAACGGCGACTTCTTCAGTCTCAATCCGCCACAAGTAGCCCCACGCACTACGGTTAGGACATGCGACCCTCTACGACTCTTACTGTTGTGCTTTTAATCATGGTCATCTTTGGTGCTGGCATTGTAAATTTGTTGATGCTCAAATAATCAAATTTTGGCGCGTTGGGCGCACTCCAGTGGCGTAAGTTGCCACCAAGAATCCTAAAAATAAGATGCTGATTCCAGCCAACAATGAGGCAACGAAGGCGGTGTCTTTGCCGAGGCGTCCTGCCATTGTTCCGCTTGCAGACAAGACCACAGTTCCGAGCGCAATTAAAATATTCCCAGTCGCCAATGCACGAGGTGACCTCACCTCTCGTGTGGCTTCGGTGGTAATTGTGGGAGATTTCCCGCGCCATAGGCTGACCGCCGACCACATTGCCCCAATAAAAATGATCAGAGCCGGAACTCCAGAGCCAACGGCTGCAAGTATTCGAGGAAGGACACCAAAAAGATTGCGAGCGGTGGGGAATTCATCAGACAACACTGGTCCTTTTAATGGCGCCACCAAAATGACTCCTAATGAAAAACCAGTCAATCCCAAAAGCCATCGCCCGACTATGTCACCAATGCGTGTTCCGAGCAGGAGATAGACGGTTCCCAATGCCAACCAAGGAACATTGATTACTGCTCCCAAAGCAAAAAAAATACGAAACGAAGCATCGCTCCAGCCACGAGCCTGAGCCCACCACAGGGCCAATGACGCAAAGCCAAATAGTGCCATCGCCACTGTCCAGGCAAAGTCTTGACGACGGCCACGGCGCAACCAACGGTCAAGCGTGCTCAGTCCAAAGGCGAGTGCAACAAGGGCAGATGTGGCAGCTAGGGCGGTGTTGATAACTAGGCCTTGCCACTCAAGGAACGACTTTGAGTGCAAAACGTCACGGCTTTAAGCCTAGAGGAGTGCTCATGGACTTCGTGAATGAATGCACTAAGTAATAGCCTATGCAATATGCCTCCCGCCTCCGGACGACAAATCCCCGAAGCTGCAGTAGTTCGTCTGCCCTTGTACCTGCGCATCCTCAATGACCTCATTGCAGACAATTGCACACAAATCTCGAGTGAGCAACTTGCAGCGTTATCTGGTCAGAATGCGGCCAAGGTTCGAAAAGATTTATCGTATTTAGGGAGTTACGGAACCAGAGGTGTCGGTTACGACGTTTCATATTTGCTATACCAAATTAAACGTGAACTTGGATTGAATAAGGCATGGCCAGTCGTAATTGTCGGCGCCGGCAATTTAGGGCAGGCTCTTGGCAACTACGGAGGTCTCAGCAATCGTGGTTTTGTTGTTGCTGCGGTAGTAGATACTGATTCCTCAAAAGTTGGCAGCGTCGTCGGCGGAGTGAAGGTTGCCCATGTTGATGAACTGCCCCAAATCGTTCAATCAAAATCCGTGAGTATTGGCATCATCGCGGTGCCGGCGCAACACGCCCAGTCGGCAGCAGATCTTCTCATTCGGGCTGGAGTCGGATCTATTCTTAATTTTGCTCCTGTTATTTTAAATTTACCTCCAGAAATTAATGTGCGAATTGTGGACATGGCACTGGAACTGCAAATTTTGAGTTTTTATGAGCAGTGTCGCATTGATGCGCTTGAAGTAGCCGTGGTCTCAGCCCCCGAATCAGTGATTGCTTAGACATCCCATGAGTATTGTTGTAATCGGAATAAATCACCGCACAAGTCCACTTGAATTACTTGAAAAAGTCACTATCACTCAAGAGGCTCTGCCAAAAGCCTTGCACAGTTTGTCAGTGCGTGATGATGTGCGCGAAGTTGTTCTTTTGTCGACATGCAGCCGCATCGAGGTGTATGCCATAACAGAACGTTTTCATGCGGCCTACGCTGATATTCGGGACTTTTTTTGTGAGACAAGTGGTCTGACCCCCGAAGAACTACAACCCCACCTTTACAGTCAACACGATGAAGCAGCGATAGCACACCTATTCGAAGTTGCGTCGGGTCTTGACTCTGCAGTTGTGGGTGAAACAGAAATTCTTGGTCAAGTTGGAGATGCATGGGAAATCGCCCGCACAGAAGGCGTTGCGCGAACATCTCTGAATGCGTTGTTCAGACATTCTCTAGAAGTCGGCAAGCGAGCCCGAAACGAAACTGGCATCAGTCGCGCCACGACTTCGTTGTCGCACGCAGCAGTTGAAATGGCTCGCGAGATTTTAGGGTCGCTGTCCGAACGACGGGTTCTTGTCGTGGGTGCCGGAGCAATGGGTGAAGGTGTCGCAAGTGCGCTATCGAGAGCCGGTGTGTCAAGCATCACGGTAATGAATCGCACCGAGGTGCGAGCGGTTGATTTAGCCCAACGCATTGATGCCGAGGTTGTGCCAATGGACGACCTCGAATATGAGTTGTCGCGGGCCGACGTTGTGCTGGCTTGCACCGGTGCTGGTCAAGCAGTAATAACTGCCGCAACACTTGCTCGTGCTCGAGAAGCAGTCATATCCCCATTGTTAATTGTTGACGTCGCACTTCCGCGAGATGTTGAGCCCGCATCTGCACATCTTGACGGAGTCACTCTAAGAGATCTTGGAGACCTGAACGATTGGGCTTCTCGCGGGGTCGAACTGCGAGCTGGTGAGGCGGCAAAAGTGCGAGACATCGTGGGTCAAGAGGTCGAACGTTTTATCGTCGACTCCGTTGCTCGCCAAGCGGCACCCCTGATATCTCAACTTCGCGAAGTTGCTGAGCGCGCGCGTCAAGAAGAACTCAATCGCTATGCCCATCGTTTGGAAGATTTCACCCCCGATCAGCAAGCACTTGTCGATTCAATGACCCGTGGCATTATTGCCAAACTGTTGCATTCGCCTTCAATTCAACTTAAAGATGCTGCCGGCACTCCACAGGGAGACCGTTTGTCTGCCGCTGTAAGAGAACTCTTTGGATTGCAGTAGTTTGTCGGCGGATTTCGTACGCTAGGGGCATGACAACAATCCGCCTCGCCACGCGGAGCAGCGCTCAAGCAAAAAGACAGAGTGAGTTTTTGGCTCAGCAACTGATTGCGGCGGATTCCGATCTGGTAGTTGAACTTGTTTTTGTCGAAACACTTGGTGATAAAAAAGCAGATACACCGCTGCATGAAATTGGCGGTCAGGGTGTTTTCGTCAAAGAAGTACAGCGAGCAGTATTAGACGGACACGCTGATATCGCAGTGCACTCAGCAAAAGATCTGCCCTCCGAACAACAGGCTGGATTAGTGATTGCTGCGTTTAGTGAACGACGCACTGCTAATGACGCACTCGTTGGCGCAACGCTTGATGGTCTTGCTAGTGGAGCAACCATTGCCACGGGGTCAGTTCGTCGTCGCGCACAACTTGCACGACTGCGACCAGATCTAAAGTTCATTGACCTACGTGGCAATATCAATACGCGTCTTGAAAAAATACCGAGTAATGGAGCAATTGTGATGGCAGTTGCCGCACTCGAGGTTTTAGATCTTCAAGATCAAATTACGCAGGTGCTGTCCCTTGATGATGCAGTTCCAATGGTTGGACAAGGTTGCGTCGCAGTTGAATCACGTGTGCATGATGATGCGGTCCACAAACTGCTGCAGATCATCGATCATCCATTAACACGGCGTGCTGTCGAAACAGAACGTGCATTTCTCAGCGAACTCGGTGCTGGTTGCACCGCACCTATTGCTGCACATGTGTCACCAGACCACATGCTTCGCGCGTTTATGGCCAACGACATCACGTCAGTGCAACTAACTGGATCAATCGCTGGAATTCATGATCATCTTGAGGTTGGAAGAGAAATTGCTAGGGAATGTCAGAGACAATTACGAAAAGGGCAGCGCAGTTGAGTGACGCACTACTTGGTCGCACTGTTGTTGTCACGAGAGCAGCCACTCAAAACAAAGAACTCACCGAACTATTGCTGGCGCAAGGTGCCAAAGTAGTCGAGTTGCCACTCATCGCCATCGCAGAGCCACTTGATAATGGCCGACGACGCGATGAACTACTACAGCGTCTCAATGAGTTTGATTGGCTTGTCGTGACATCGCCAAACGGTGCTGAACGTGTCTCCCCATTTCTCACTCGTTCATCTGCGCCAAATAATCGCAACGGTGTCACCAAAATTGCAGTGGTTGGTGAGGCAACTGCGCGAACTCTGGGTCACGAATCTGACCTAGTTGCATCTCCTGCACGCGCAACACAACTTGTTCACCAATTTCCGGCAGGATCTGGGAGCGTGCTTCTTGTGCAAGGAGATCTCGCTAACACAGAAGTTGCTGATGGACTCACAAATCTTGGTTGGCATGTCACATCTGTTGTCGCATATCGCACAACGCATGTGCGACCAAGTCCCGACAAGATGCTGCCAGCTCTTGCTGCTGACATTTTGTTATTAGCATCATCAAGCGCTGTCCTTGCGTGGTTCGATGTTTTTGGCGCATCAACGCCGCCAATAGTTATTTGTTTGGGGGCTCCTACTTCAAGTGCTGCTTTGGCACGTGGTCTAAGTGTGACGGCAACGGCTTCTGAGCCGAACATGAAAGCATTTGTAAGGGCCGTGGTTGAGGCTTGTCAATAACGCCAATAGCATAAAGACAAGTGTTCCCCACATCTCGCCCCCGACGACTACGCGCCACAGAGGCCATGCGCGACTTGGTCGCCCAGACTCGTCTGCACACTTCTGATCTGGTCGCACCTCTTTTCGTGCGAGAGGGAATTTCAGCACCTCATCCGATTGTGTCGCTTCCAGGAGTCGTCCAACACAGTATTGACTCACTTGTGCGCGAGGCGGCGGAGTTGCGCGACGTAGGCATTCGCGGGCTGATTTTATTTGGAGTTCCTGCATCAAAAGATGAAGTTGGGTCGGGGGCTTTTAATCCGCAGGGAATTGCACAGGTTGCGCTTGCCAAAGTACGAGCAGAAGTTGGCGACGAAATGGTGATAGTTGCCGATTTGTGCATTGACGAATATACATCGCACGGTCATTGCGGCATAGTTGATGGTCGCGGCTTGGTTGACAACGATAAGACACTTGAGGTGTATTGCAAGATTGCGGTTGCTCAGGCAAATGCCGGCGCGCACATGGTGGCGCCGAGCGGAATGATGGATGGTCAAGTCGGTGCTATTCGTGCAGCATTAGATGGCGCGGGACATTCAGATGTCGCAATTATGGCTTATTCAGCAAAGTATTCATCTGCTCTATACGGACCTTTTCGTGAGGCTGTTGACGTGCACATCACCGAAGGCGGAAATCGCCGGGGATACCAACAAGATTGGCGTAATCGTGGCGAGGCATTGCGCGAGGTACACGAAGACATTGCTCAAGGAGCCGACATTGTCATGATCAAGCCTGCACTCGCATATCTTGATGTCATTAGTGCAGTGCGAAGATCAGTAAATGTGCCTGTGGCGGCCTATCACGTGAGCGGCGAATACTCCATGATTAAGGCCGCTGCTCAAAATGGTTGGATTGATCATGATGCAACTGCAATGGAGCATCTCACCGCAATCAAGCGAGCAGGCGCAGATATTATTCTCACCTATTTTGCACGATGGTTTGCCGAATCGGTGAACGAATAATGAGCATTGCGCTATGTGACCCTGTGCGGTGTGTGCAAGCGGGATGTGTGGCAACTATCTGCAAGGGTGCCGGAGTGCCCTCAAATCAACAGTTGTTCGAACGATCAGCAGCAGTCATTCCAGGCGGTGTTAATTCTTCAATTCGGGCATTTCGCGCAGTTGGTGGTACGCCATTTTTGGTAGCTCGTGGTTGTGGTGCCTACATCTACGATGTCCAAGGTCGAGAAATGATTGATCTTGTCCAAAGTTATGGTGCAATTATTTTGGGTCATGCTCATCCAGCAGTAACTGCAGCTATCGCTGCTGCCGCTGTTGATGGAACATCGTATGGTGCGCCAACGCCACGAGAAATGAAATTAGCCGAGGCAATCTCTGAACGGGTACCAAGTTGTGAGCGCGTGCGCCTGATGAATAGTGGAACAGAAGCGACGAGCACGGCTATTCGTTTGGCTCGTGGTGCTACTGGACGCAAACGTATCGTGACATTTCACGGTAATTTTCATGGCGCGACTGATGCGTTATTGGTGGCGGGAGGTAGCGGTGTCGCCACACTTGGTTTGCCCGGCACTGCTGGTGTGCCAGAAGAAACAGTCGCCAACACATGGGTGGTTCCGTACAACGTTGTTCCACATTTAGATGCTGACATCGCAGCTGTCATCGTTGAGCCCGTGGCCGCAAACATGGGAGTAATTGCGCCGGCACCAGGGTTTTTGGAAGGTCTTCGTGCCGAATGTGATCGCGTTGGTGCACTTTTGATTTTTGATGAGGTCATAACTGGTTTTCGACTCGGCCTTGGTGGGGCCCAAGCCAAATATGACGTTCGACCAGACATCACCTGCTTTGGAAAAGTTATCGGTGGAGGTTTACCAATTGGTGCGGTTGGCGGATCTGCTGATGTAATGAATAATTTATCGCCCCTTGGTCCCGTGTTTCATGCCGGAACTTTGGCTGGTAATCCGCTTGCAACTGCAGCCGGTTTGGCGGCACTCAATGAACTTGTTGCTGATACATACATGGAACTGTCAGCAAGGGCACGTCAATTGAGTGCATTACTTCGCGACGCATGTGCGAGCAATGGGATCAGGTCTCAGTTTCCAGTTGTGGGCACTTTGGTGGGGATGCACTTTGGCTCTGGGCTACAAAATAAAACCCCACAAAACTTCGTTGATGCAAAAACAACTGACGAAGTATTGTACGCTAAATTTTTTCACGCGTTGCTATCTGCCGGTGTGGCGATTCCACCTGGCGCATATGAAACGTTGTTTGTCGGACTTGGCCATGACGATGCGGTGATTAATCGGATTGGCGAGATTGCACACGAGGCGTTGCAATGGAACAATCACTAGACCGAAAGGTCTTTTTAATTTTTGTTCTGCTTGCCGTCATGGCTTCAACTGCTCTATTTCTATTTGGTCGTGGGTCAGACTCGGAGTCTGTTGTTGGCAACTCAATAAAGCGGCGAATTGACATGTTTGCTTTGGCAACCTCTGTGACAGCAGAGCCTGGCTGGTCGGTGCTTGAAAGCCAAACTGTAGGGAAAATGCAACTAACACTTGCTGACGACCGAGTAATCACCATTGCCGAAGGAACATATGTTGATGATTACGAATCCGTGACAGCGTGCACCAACTTTGAAAAAAAATCAGCATGTGTCCTTGTTGCGGACATGCTCGGTGATGCAGTGGTGTGGTTTGCTCTTTTACAGGCTGACTCGACAAACGGAACTAAGCAACTCAGGTTGCCGGGTCTTGTTGACATGCAGAGCAACGGAAATGAAGGTGTCCTGGGCAACGGTTGGGTTATCGGTCTGGGCGTCGGGGTAAAGCGCATTTGTCCCGGGTCAGAGACCACTTCGTTGCGCGATTTCATCACACGGTTTGCCGGCTCTTTGGCTGTCTCAATTGTTGATTTAGAGCAAGATGTTGTGGTGCAGGTCTCGTGTGTTTAAGCGTTAGGAAACAAGCGTACGATTTTTGCTGCTGCTTTGTACGCGACTTCTGCCGTACCGATTTCGTCTGGCCGTAAGAGATTTGCCATTATTCGCAACACCCATTCCATGAGTGTGCGCGATTGCAATCCGACGCGAGAGAGTTCGCGCATCAAAACTGGTCGACCGATGATGCGAGCGAAAAGCCTCGCTACTTTGAAGTATTCACCGTATTCATCGTCAATCATCGTTGAATATCGCTGCAATGCAATCGGATCCCCGCTAACGAGTGCATCGTGTAGGCAATCTGCAGCCATGTGGGCAGTTTCGTAGGCGTAATCAATTCCTTCACCATTAAACGGGTTCACGCTGCCAGCCGCATCACCAATGACTATGTGAGTTGGTCCTATCTTGGGACCCACTGAGCCACCCATGGGGATGCGACCACTCGTTGCTTTACATGTCGGTAGGTCTGGATTGATGCCCCATTTGTCAGCGATCATGTGTGCATAAGAGTCAAGCATGTGGGTTGTATTGACACTCTTAAAATCACGAAAAGTAGAAAGCAGTCCGACGCCAATATTTACAGTTCCATCGCCAACTGGAAATATCCAGCCATATCCCGGCATTGAGTTACCGTTGCGATCCTTGACGTCGAGCGCGGATTCAATCCACGGTTCGTCATGACGAGGACTTTCCCAATAGGTGCGTATTGCGGTGCCATAGGGCCATTTTTTAGTCCGCGTTGTTCCGAGTGCACGACCGAAACGTGAGTTTGCCCCGTCGGCAACGATCACGTATTTCGCGTGTATTTCAAACGTTTTGTCATCAACTTTCGAGGTGATCACTGCACCACGAACGAATCCACGATCAATAATTGGCGAGACTGCTTCGTGTTCCTCCAATAGATGAGCGCCGTTGGACTCCGCATTCTTTGCGACCATCATGTCGAGTTCACGGCGTCGCACAACATAACCATGTTGGGGATAAATCGGGTGCTCCGGCCATTGCATCTCGAGTGCCTTGCCGTGTGCTGTCGCGCGCAAGCCCTCGTAACGATGGAATTGTGATAGTCGATCACCGAGTCCCATGTCATGGAGTTGTTTGACGGCGCGAGGAGTTAAGCCGTCACCACAGGTTTTCTCGCGAGGGAAAGACTTCTTCTCAACAACCGTGACATCGTGACCGAGTTGAGCGAGCCAATATCCGGCAGCGGAACCTGCCGGTCCACCGCCAACTACAAGAACTTCGGTCTCACGCGCAGGCGCATTTAGCGATACAGGGGCAAGATCGATGTCAGTCATAACAATGCTAAGTCAATCGCACTAATGATGATTTTGTGTTATTTAGCCAGCGATTGATGCACGAGCCTCTGAGCCAACGAATCCTGGCTTCTTGGGCAGACTGGCGAAGTCTTTGTCAATCGTGTCAAAACTTGTTGCTCCAGCCTCAAGGCCTCGGAAAATTTCCGACTCTGGTGAGCACCATGTTTCGTATTCTTCTTTCCACTTCTCACTTTTTGGATCTGCGCCACCAATCGTGTATCGCTCGTGACACACCACGGCGAGAATTTCTTCATCGGTTAGACCACCACCAGCTTTTTCTCCCTGCATCGGCATTGGGTTTCCGTTGTAAGAAAGTGGTGCGTGGGCGCCACCTTCTCGATTGGGATCACCGTAAACAGCAAGGCCACTCGCAACATACTTTTGGCTTCCGGTGTAAACAAAGTTCAGCATGTCTTCCATCTTGGGGAAGGTCTTTAGAACTTCACCTTGATAGAGCGCCCGTCCCGCACCGCCAGCACCTTGAGCACCGTGGCAACCTGCACAACCACCATAAACCTCGGCACCAAGACTGAGAGGTCCAGATTCAACTACTTCTGCAGGCTTGACGGCGATGAAATACAAAAACGCCCACAAGGGAAGCAGACTAAGAGTGGTCATCGCCCAATACGGAATTTTTTTGCGATTATTTGCTGCAGCGACGTACGGAGCAACAGGCTTGGGTGGAGGAGCTACCTCTGGGACAACTGGCTTTGGGGCGACGGCTGGTGCGCTACTTGTGGTGGCAGGGCTAGAGGTGGATTGTTCGGACGAAGATTCGCCAGCGGCCGCTCGGCGGTCTTTAGAACGCTTCAGAAGATGTTCAGGAATTTCTGTCACGCTTTTACGATAGACAATCGGCAACCCACTTGGGGAATCATGCCCCAAAACGGCGTCGCTGACTTTCCTGCATTTTGCACAAAAGCACAACCGCCTATGGTGTTCGGGGTGGTTTGGTGACTTTTACGACATGCCAAGAAATGACGGTTTTGCCTATTATTCTGACTAGTGTTCTAAGTGCCTCTAATGACAAAAACACCCATCTAAATGTTCCCAATTTCGGAGATCCAGTTGCCACCATGCTTGCTATCGATATTTTAAAATGGCCGGGAGTAAATCAGGCCTTCATTTTCTCTTCAATCGTCACGTTCGGGATGATTTACGCCATGGTGTTTTACGCAAAGCGACGCCACCCGCAAGCACCAGTGTCCTGGGGCGAGGCAATGTTCGGGTCGGTATATGTTTTTTTCGTTCTATTCATGGCGTTTGGTGTCGTCCCTCACCAATGGATTGATCACGCCGACAAGGAACTCGGATGGCGCAAAGACAAAATGCTGATGGGTCCTTTCGACATTTTGCAGGCCAAAGCCTATGGGGGCAATTTTCCGTTCACGGTGAGTTATGAGGCGTTGAGGGACATCGTCGTTGTGGTTATTCATGTGATTTTTATTGGTGTTTTAATCTGGCTGGGTGCGTGGTGGCAGAAGCGTGGGCAGGCTGTGACAAAAGAAATAGAAACTTCGCCCTACGGTCGCCCACTAGTGAAGAAGGCGTAGCAGGATTTAAGCATGACTCGCACTGACGCCAACCCCCCAATGCCAGAGTGGTCTGATGAGTATCAACTTGCTGAGGTGGATGCTGCCTATCTAGGTAAGGCCGTGAAGCCAAAGCAATTTATCCACATCGATCAGAGTGAGTGCATCATGTGCGAGGGATGTGTGGATATTTGTCCATGGAAATGTATTCATATGGTCTCTACGAATGCAATTGCAGAGTCAACGGGTATTGAAATGCCCGGTACAGATCCAATGGATCATGTTCTGTTTATTATCGATGATGATGTGTGCACGCGGTGCGCGCTCTGCGTCGATCGTTGCCCAACCGGAGTCATAATTATGGGCAAGGTAGGAGAGCCTGCCGCTACCGGAGATAGTCACACTCGAACAAATGCTCACGGCTACGCCTATGGCGTGCGCCACTAAGGTAATCGGAAAACATCATGGCAAAAGTAATCGATAGTCCCAATCCAACTCTGAAAGAGCGTGCGGCAAAACTGGGTCAGGCCACATTGTCAAGCCAAGCATGGACGTCAATTTTTCGTCCCGGATCAATCTTTCGCAAGGGCTACTCAGACAGTCCTCGAAATCGTTCGTATGTCATTATGAACTCGGTCTTGTATCACTTGCACCCAGTGAAAGTGAAGCGTCACGCAGTCAAAGTCAGTTACACGTTGTGCCTCGGTGGTTTGAGCTTCTTTTTGTTTATCTTGCTGACGGTTACGGGTATTTTCTTGATGTTTTTCTATCGTCCGACGGCGACAAATGCTTGGGAAGATATTCAGACTCTGCAGACTTCGGTGACGTTTGGTTTGATGGTCCGCAACATGCATCGATGGGGCGCACATTTGATGGTTTTGACGACCTTTCTTCACATGTCGCGTGTTTTTTATCATGGCGCTTACAAGCCTCCTCGCGAGTTCAATTGGGTGATCGGCGTTGTGCTTTTGGTGCTCACTTTGCTCTTGTCCTTCACTGGATATCTGTTGCCGTGGGATCAACTCGCGCTGTGGGCCGTGACCGTTGGAACCAACATGATGGGTTACTCGCCAGTGATCGGAAACCAAGTCAGATTCGTGTTGTTGGGAGGCGTCGAGATTGGTTCAGAAACTCTCTTGCGTTGGTATGTATTGCACGTTTTATTGTTCCCATTTATTATCGTGATTTTTATGGCCGTGCATTTCTGGCGTGTCCGCAAAGATGGCGGTATCTCGGGACCTCTATGAGAGAGTTGATGACACGATGACTGAAATCCCAGAACATCTTTTGAAGCGTGCCCAAGAAGCGCGAGACAAAGCCGCTGCCGCTGCCGGGGCAGGTGCTTCCTCGGAGACGCCATCTGAAGACTCTCGTATCCCGCAGCACCTGCTGGACCGCACTCGTGCAGCTCGGGCTGGAGGTGCGGTTGCTGTGGCAGAAAAACCCGATGTCTTAGTAGCGAGTGTTCCCGCAAGTGGCGGCTTGCCGCTGGCCGCAGGGCCAGGTGGGCACACTCAGCGCCTTTTAACCGTTGTTAAGTCTGGTTCGATTCAAGACGTCAAAGCACTGCCAGTGGACAAAGTTCATACGTGGCCGCACCTATTAGCGATCGAGTTCGTCGCTTCTTTGGCTTGTACGGCGTTTCTTTTTATTTTCTCTTGGGTTGTAAACGCACCTTTGTTGCAAGCAGCCAACTTCAATCAGACGCCCAATCCGTCTAAAGCCCCATGGTATTTCTTGGGTCTACAGGAACTTCTCACCATGTTCCACCCAATGATTGCGGGTGTGACCTTGCCAGGAATCGGGCTTGTTGCGCTCATCTTGGCGGCCTACATGGATAAAAATCCTTCGAACAAACCAGAAGATCGTAAATTTATGACCTCTCTGATGACGGTTCACCTTATGTTCTGGGCGGTTTTAGTCATTATTGGATCCTTCTTCCGTGGACCGGGGTTCAACTTTACCTTTCCGTGGCGTGACGGAATTTTCTTTGAGTTTTAAAAAAGTACGAAACAGAGCGGAACTAAGGCATTAAACAATGAGCACACTGGTCATCATCACATTGGTCATCGGCGCAGTACTAATACTGGGCGCCTTGGTGTTGTTGACCTCCGCTCGTCGCGGTGGAGAGCGTGGCGCAGGAGCGTTGTCGCGCGAGACCCGTCAACGCGATCGTGCATCAAAAAGTACGGCTAAAACTGAATCTTCTGGCAGAGATATTGAACGTTTGGCGAATGTAAATCGCGGTGGTGAGATAGTAAAAGCACCTACCACGGAACTTCAAGAGTGGACGCCGCCAGACTTGGAGACGCTTGGGGTGTCCCGTCGTCAATTCTTTAATCGCGCCACAGTTACTTTGATGACTGCAAGTCTGGCTGGATTTGGTGCCGCAAGTCTCGGGTTTTTATGGAAAGGTGCCTCGGGTGGATTTGGTTCCAAGATTTCGGCTGGCAAAATTGACGAAGTCATTCAGTCGATCCGCACCAACAAGGGTTTTCTGTACTTGTCCGAAGCTCGTTCATGGGTGACTGAATATCCCAAAGATTCAATCGGAAAAGCAAAAATTGTGTATGGCTCACAGGCCCCCGTTTATTCAGGGATGGAGGCTGGGATAGTGGCTCTCTACCAAAAGTGTCCTCATCTTGGCTGCCGAGTACCCGAATGCAAGAGTTCTCAATGGTTTGAATGTCCTTGTCACGGTTCGCAATACAATCGAGTAGGAGAAAAAAAGGGTGGTCCTGCGCCACGTGGTATGGATCGCTTTGCTGTCTCCGTTACCAATGGCGTGCTCGTGATTGACACAGGTGCAGTTTTTGCTGGTCCGGCAATCGGAATAAATACGACGGGGCAAGAGGCTGAAGGCCCACACTGCATCGGCTTGGCAGAGGGTGGCCACTGATGCTGTCGTCAGTAAGCACGTCTATCGCAACAATTATTTTGCTGATTGCCGTAGGCGGGTGGATTTTGTATGCAATCTTTAATGCTCGTGCAACACGCCCAGAAGTCGGCTCAGAGATTGAACTTGCGGCCAACCGTAAAGTGTATTACGACGACGAAGTTCTTGAAGGTAAAAAAATTGAACGGACACAACTTCTCGGAATTATTTTTCTGGCGATTGTCACGGTGGCGTTGCCGCTTTACTGGGTTCTCGAGCCAGGTCGTCAGGCTGGCGCAATAGTCGGATTTGATAAGAGATTTGTTAATTGGGGCTCTGGCCTTTTCCAAACGACGGCCGATGGTGGCTTCAACTGTGCAGGATGCCATGGTGGAATGAAAGCAACAGGTGGAGTTGCTCCCTACGCGATAACAGATCCAAAAACAGGTGAAGTTAAATCAGTGAATTGGAAAGCACCAGCTTTGAACACCGTGTTGTATCGGTATAGCGAAGAAGAAATCAGGTTTGTCTTGAATTACGGGCGTCCATTCTCGCCAATGTCGGCGTGGGGGACAATCGGCGGTGGACCGTTGAACGACCAACAAATCACGACACTGATTTCTTACATGAAGAGCATTCAGATTTCGCGGGAAGATTGCGACAATCTCAAAGATAACGCCCTGACGTGTTCGGGTGGGAAACTGCCTGCAGACAAAAATGCCGAACTCCAAGCAGAGGCAGAGAGGCTTGTCGCTGCTGGAACTTATGGCTCGGTTGGGGAGGCATTTTTCAATCTCAATCTTTATGGTGGTGGCTATTCATGCGCGCGATGCCACACAAAGGGATACTCATACGGAGATCCTCAGGTGACAGGTGGCGGAGCATTCGGGCCAAACCTCACAGGCGGGTCAACTGTTCGACAGTTTTCAAATCAAGCAGACATGTTGGATTTCTTGAAGAGTGGATCAGAGTTAGGTAAACGGTACGGGGAGCAAGGTCAGGGCAGTGGTCGCATGCCTGCGTTTGGGGGGCTTTACACAGATGCTCAACTAACCGCAATTATTGAATACGTGCGAGGGCTCTAATGTCGTCGTCATTGTTGTTGCTGGCAGTGAGCTGGGAACCTGGGATTCGTGGAATTCTTGTCGTACTCATCATGGCGATATGTCTAATCGGAGGGACATATCTTCTACTGTCTACTAATGTCGGAGCTCGTCTTGGATTGATGATCACGATTGCTGGTCTGGCGGGATGGATGCTGATGATGGCCGTAGTTTGGTGGGTCTACGGAATCGGTCTTAAAGGTGATGTGGCCTCATGGAAGCCTGCGGCGCCCATAACTATCGTGCGCGATGGAGCGTTGCTCAGTAGTTCTGAAGTGGTTGATGGTGTCATCGATATCGATGGTCAAGCGCCAATGCAAGCGGCGGCAACAATCCGCAGCGTTCTTCTTGATCAGAAGTGGATTAGCTTGGAGGAAGCAGACCCTCGCCGTGGCCAAGCCTCGGCCGCCTCTGACGACATTCTCCAAAATCTCACTAAAGAATTTTCCGCGGGTGAGTATGCGACGGTCGCAGTTTATGACCGCGGGGGTGATCGGTTCCCAAAGATCAATGATTCGTTAGATTTTCTGGCATTTTTTCATAAGCCTCATTACTCAGTCGTGGAAGTCGCACCAGTAATTCCTCAGCGCACGGAACCTGGTCGTGCGCCAGCCCGACCAATTATTGATTCGAGACAACCTCACAGTTATGTCGTTATGATTCGGGACTTGGGAACTCAACGGCAGCCTGCAATTTTTCTAACTTTTGGTTCTGGCCTTATTTTTGCCCTGATGTGCTGGTTATTGCATCGTCGTGACCAATTGTCCCGCATCAATCGTGCTGCGCTAAATCCGGCTGATATTTAGGTCGCAAAAATGGGTCAATATCTTCCGATCATTGCGCTCATGATTGTTGCAATCTTGTTCGGTGCAATCAGTTTTGTTGCATCAGGATTATTTGCGCCTCGGCGACCAAGTTCGGCCAAGGAAGCCCCGTATGAATGCGGTATTTTGGCGAGTCAAGAGCCGCCCCAAAGATTTCCTGTGAGTTTTTATGTAGTGGCGATGTTGTTCATTATGTTCGACATCGAAATCATCTTTACCTATCCGTATGCAGTTGACAGAGAATTTCTCGGTACCTACGGATTTTTCGAGATGGTCGCATTTAGTGCAGTATTCTTTGTCGCTTTTGTCTACATGATTGCGCGCGGGGCCCTTGAGTGGGGGCCAATCCATAAACAACGACCTCTTGATACGTCGCTTGAGGGAGCAATTTCAAGTACTCGCACAAGTACTTCAACGATTAAGCGTGTCGGTAATGAAGGCCGTGACGAGACTGTTGCTGCCTGATGGGAGTAGTGCGCAATGTTCTTGATGATGGCCTAGGTGGACTTGAGCACAATTTTTTGACGGCTCGGGTTGAGGATCTCGTCAACTGGTCTCGGTCTCGGTCAAGTTGGGGAGCAACATTTGGTCTGGCATGTTGTGCGATTGAGATGATGGCCACCGGCGCATCTCATTATGACTTGGCAAGATTTGGAATGGAAGTGTTTCGTGCCTCACCGCGACAGGCCGACATCATGATCGTCGCCGGTCGTGTCAGTCAAAAGATGGCACCAGTTTTACGACAGGTGTACGACCAGATGATGGAACCCAAGTGGGTAATCTCAATGGGCGTGTGCGCGTCAAGTGGTGGAATGTTTAACAACTACGCCATCGTTCAAGGTGTAGATCAGATTGTTCCTGTAGATGTTTACGCGCCTGGTTGCCCACCAACACCAGAAACACTGATTCATGCGATTGAAACGTTGCATCAATTGATTGAAGACAAGAGCATTTTGCGTCGTCGAAAAGAACAGGGTGGTGGTGCAAACGTACACATTCTTGAAGTCCCTGCAGGCGCAAATGGCGTGTCAATTAATTTAGGGGTGAAGTAAAAATGTCTGACAATGTGGCCGAGACTCAAGCAGTTCCAACAGAACTATACGGGTGTCCCATGATAATTTCGCTTAATCAACGAGTCTTGCTCGTTGCACGCGACAAATATGTCGCAGTAATGAAGGCTCTTCTTGATGATACGTTTGATCTATGTGTTGACTTGACGGCAGTCGACTACTTGCTGATGCCAACGAGAGTTGTAGGCGCAGGAATCAAACCAGAACGTTTTGAAGTCGTAGTAAGTGTCATGTCAATGCAAAAGCATGAGCGGTTGCGATTACGGGTGCAAGTGCCAGCAGATGACGCAACACTCGATACGTTATTTGATGTTCACCCGGGAACAGAAGCACTTGAACGAGAAGTGTTTGACATGTTCGGGATCATCTTCAATGGTCATCCAGACCCAACCCGCATTTTGATGCCTGAGGATTGGGATGGTCATCCATTGCGCAAGGACTACGACTATGGTCGCATACCAGTTCAATTCAAAGGGTCACCAGCATGACCGTCGTTGATGATCGCTTTGCGGCAGCAAACACCGACGAGGGCCCACAAGAACTTCGGTCCCGCAGTCAACTGACTGCCAAAGAAGTTTTGCGTGAAGTCGGTGCAGTGTTGCGTATGAGCGAGGCGCAGGCAGCTGCCTTGGCTGAAATAGAACATGATGGTGGCGAAGATCAAACCATGATTATCAACATGGGTCCACAACACCCCAGCACTCACGGTGTTTTGCGTCTGATGCTTGAATTGCAGGGCGAGACTGTCTTGCGATGCAAACCAATCGTCGGGTATTTGCACACCGGCATGGAAAAGACTGGTGAGCAACTGACTTACATGCAGGGCGGGACAAATGTAACGCGCATGGACTATGCGTCGCCTTTAAACAACGAACTTGTGTTTTCACTTGCTGTAGAAAAACTCCTCGGAATTGACGGAGATATTCCGGAGCGCGCGGTTTGGATGCGGATGCTCCTCTCTGAACTCAACCGAATGAGCAGCCATTTGTTATTTATGGCTTCAAACGGAATGGATCTAGGGGCTGTTTCAATGATGCTCTATGGGTGGCGTGAGCGTGAAGAAGTGCTGCGGTTTTTTCAAAAGGTAACGGGCTTGCGAATGAACCATAACTTCATCAGGCCTGGTGGCCTTGCAGCAGACTTGCCCGCAGGTTGGCGAGATGATGTCTTGGACATCCTTGAAAAAATTGAGCCGCGACTGCAGGAGTACGACACGCTAATGACGGGGCAGCCAATTTGGCGCGAGCGCTTGCAGGGGGTCGGTGTTATTACGGCAGGCGAGGCAATTGCGCTTGGTGCCACAGGTCCAATCTTGCGGTCAACCGGTGTTGCGTGGGACTTACGTCGAGATATGCCCTACTTGAAATATGCCGATTTAGATTTTGATGTTGTAGTTGGCTCATATGGAGATGCTTTTGATCGTTACGCGATTCGTCTGAATGAGATTCGCGAGTCAATGCGCATCGTGCATCAAATAGTGGACAAGATGCCAAGTGGTGACTATCGAATTCAGGATAAAAAAGTTACACCACCACCGCGAGCTCGGATTGATGAATCAATGGAAGCGCTTATCCACCATTTCAAGATCTTTACCGAGGGCTTCAAGGTGCCAGAAGGCGAAGTATATGTCGGCATTGAAAGTCCACGTGGAGAGATAGGTTGCTACCTAGTGAGCGACGGATCATCCAAGCCGTATCGAATGCGAATCCGCCCACCGTCGTTTATTAACTTGCAGACTCTGCCACACATGATGCGAGGTGGACTTGTCGCTGACGCAGTTGCCGTCATTTCATCAGTTGATCCAGTACTGGGAGAAGTTGACAGATGAGTCGTTTGACAGACGCACACGTGACTCTTGCCAAAGAGATAATTGGCAGATATCCGCGACCAAAGTCAGCTCTAGTGCCGTTATTGCACCTGGCACAAGAACAAGATGGCTATATAACTCGTGATGCCATGGTACATATCGGGCAACTCGTTGGTGTCACCTCGGCAGAGGTCTACGGCACGGCAACTTTTTATGAGATGTTTAAGTTTGAACCTGTAGGAAAGTACGTTGTCAATATCTGTGGCACTATGTCATGTGCGCTGATGGGCTCCGAAGAATTAATGCATCACGCAGAAAAACGACTTGGCATAAAGGCTGGTGGAACAACGGCGGACGGCATGTTCACCCTTGAACACGCCGAATGCCAAGCCGCATGTACTGAAGCCCCGTGCTTGCAGGTGAACTATCGCTATCGCTATCGATTAACACCTGCAGATCTTGATCAATTAATTGATGATCTGTCGTCTGAGCGTTTGACGCACGAGATTCCGCCTCACGGAACAGTCGCTAAAGTACGCCAACATATTCCGCCCCACCTCGGGGTGGGTGCCGTTGAACCAGAACTTGTTACCGAGTCACCCGTATGGCTCGATTCAAAGGCGGCATTATGACCAGCACATATTCACACGCTCCGGGCTTCATTGCAGGTGACCGACCCAAAATTGTTACATCGCGTTTTGAACATGCCGACTCTCACACGCTTGAGAGATTTGTTGCTACTGGCGGTTACCTTGGGCTCCGCGCCGCACTTTCACGTCCTGCGCAATCAGTGCACGACGATGTCAAGAGTGCCACGGTGTTGGGTCGTGGAGGTGCAGGTTTTCCAGCAGGTGTGAAGTGGGGGTTAACGCCACAGGGTGTTTGGCCGCGCTATTTGGTTGTCAATGGTGACGAAAGCGAACCAGGCACATATAAGGATCGATTATTAATGGAACGCGATCCCCATCAATTAATTGAGGGTTGTCTGATTGCCTGCTATGCAGCAGGTCTTTCGCATTGTTTTTTGTATGTTCGTGGGGAAATGGCTGTCGCCCAAGAACGCATTGCGGAGGCCCTCAATGAAGCCTATGCCGCTGGCTATGTCGGTAAAAATATTCTTGGCTCGGATTTTTCTTTAGACATTGTTTTGCATTGGGGGGCAGGCGCCTATGTCGTTGGTGAAGAAACTGCGCTCATTGAGAGTCTTGAAGGAAACCGCGGGATGCCCCGCCTGAAGCCACCATATTTTCCTGCTGCGAACGGTTTGTACGGACAGCCAACAATCGTCAACAATGTTGAGACCTTGGCTAACTTGCCGTGGCTGATGACCAATGGTGTCGACGCATATACAGCAATCGGTACAAAGACATCTCCTGGTACTCGCATGGTTGCAGTGTCTGGACATGTCGTGCGTCCGGGAGTGTTTGAGATAGTCAATGGAACAACTACATTTCGTGACCTTATATATGGTGAAGAATTTTGCGGAGGTATTCGCGGCAATAACGCACTCAAGGCTTTTGTTCCGGGTGGTGGGTCGGCGCCCTGGTTTACGTCAGATCAACTGGATCTACCTTTCGAGGCGAGCCAAGTCGGAGCAGCGGGTTCAATGTTGGGTTCTGGAGCCATCATCGTGATGGATGAGACAACTGATATTCCCGCCGCCGCTTTGACTCTTACGCGGTTTTATGCTCATGAGTCATGCGGAAAATGCACTCCGTGTCGCGAAGGTGGAACGTGGCTGGAGCGTATTTTGAGTCGTGTTGTTGACGGCAAAGGAACTGAGACTGACTTGGCCCAACTTATTGAAGTTGGTGAATCTATTTGTCCTGGAGATTTTCCACACGCGTCCAACGAGGCACTCGGGCTTTCGGCGGTGCCTTTCCCCTACAAGATGACCACGATTTGTTTTGTCGGTCCATCGGCCTACGTTCCTGTGCACTCTGCGCTGACATTGTTTCGTTCAGAGTTTGAAGCCCGAATCACAAAAAGAACAATGATCAACGTGACGGCTGTCAGTGTGCCGGCATGAGTACGACAGAATCAAATATTGAACCTGCTTCCCAACTGGATCCAAACGTTGTATCAATGACCATTAACGGCAAAGCCGTATTGGCACGTAAAGGCGAATGGATAATTGCTGCGGCCGACCGTACGGAGGATTTTATTCCACGGTTTTGCTATCACCCTCGCATGGAATCTGTGGGTGTGTGTCGCCAATGTCTTGTAGAAGTTGAGGGTCCCCGTGGTCCGATGATGGTGGTGAGTTGCATGACCCCGGTAGCCCAAGGGCAAGTGGTTCGCACCGATACAGATATTGTCAAGCGCGCTCAGGAGGGGATGATTGAGTTGTTGTTGGCAAATCATCCTCTTGACTGTCCTGTCTGCGACAAAGGTGGGGAGTGTCCATTACAAGATCAGGCATTTAGTCACGGACCAGGTGAAAGCCGTTATATCGAAGAAAAACGCCACTATGAAAAACCAATTCCAATCAGTGGTCTGGTTTTTCTTGACCGCGAGAGGTGTATTTTGTGTGATAGGTGTACGCGCTTTGCAGATGAGGTTGCTGGCGATCCTTTGATCACTTTTATCCATCGTGGCAACAACACTCAAGTCATGACATTTCCTGACGAGCCATTTGCCTCGTACTTTTCGGGCAACACCGTACAGATTTGTCCCGTTGGCGCTCTTACTGCGGAACCGTACCGATTCAAGGCGCGCCCTTGGGACCTGCAGCAACAAGAAAGTACGTGTACAACATGCTCGGTCGGATGTCGCACTGTTGTGCAGTCAAGCCGCAATGAAATACTGCGTTATCAAGGTGTTGACAGCGATCCAGTGAATTGGGGATGGCTATGTGACCGAGGCAGATTCAATTTTCAATCAACAAACTCCCAGAATCGTCTAGCAACACCGCTCATAAAAAGTGATGACGGTCTTAAGCCAGCATCGTGGACGGCCGCTCTTGACGAAACAGCCCGAGCATTACGCCATGCTCAGCCCGGCTCAATCGCCATCCTCGGTGGCGCTCGTGGCACCAACGAAGACGCTTGGGCATGGGCGCAACTTGCAGACGTTCTTGGGGTGGAGATGCGTGATGCCCAACTAGACGATGGATTACCTGCTGAAATTTTCGGTTACCCAGGCGCAACCATTGATGACGCATGTAGTGCTGCAACCGTCATTTTGCTGGCGCCCGACCTCAAAGAAGAACTGCCTGTTTTGTATCTTCGTCTACGGGGAGCAGCAGAAAAGAAAAAAATTCGGATAATTGAGATTGCTACGCATGATTCCGGCCTCACCCGTTATGCATGGAAGTCAATCATGCACGAACCCGGCAATCAGGTCCAAACAGTGCAAGATGTCTTGAGTGCGCCAGAGATCAAAGAGCAACTTGGCCGTGGCCGAGTGGTATTGGTTGCCGGACGATCTAACTTGGCGGAGCTCGCTCACAACACAATGGCGGCAGTTGATTCAATCGTCACGACCGTCGCTCAAGTCAGCGTGCTTCCCGTGTTGCGTCGCGGAAACGTACGGGGCGCATTGTCTTTGGGGCTTGCACCTCGGGCATCAAATGATGCAGCGGCAATTCTTGAGGCAGCGGCCAACGGCAAAATTGACTGTCTCATTTTGCTTGGTGCAGATCCACTAAGTGATGTCCCAGATGCAGATCTTGCTCGCCGTGGCGTTGCTGGTGCCCGATTTATTATTGCAATTGATACGTTCTTGACGAACTCTTCAGCGCATGCAGACATTGTGTTGCCTGCAGCTGCGTACGGCGAAAAAGACGGTACTACGACAAATCTTGAGGGTCGTGTTACGGATGTGGTGCAGAGCATTACACCGCACGCCACGTCACGACCCGATTGGATGATGGCGGCAGAACTTGCCACCCTGTTAGGGAATGACCTAGGCATTTTGACACTTCAAGATATTCAGGCGCGCATAAGCCAAACCGTGGTCGGATTTGATGGATTGAGCGTGAGTGTTGCCGTTCGAAAAAATGGTGTCTTAATCAGTGTTCCACCTGTATCACCGTTGCAAGTCCACCACGAAGCAGTCACAAAACGTAATTCATACGAGTACCGCCTTGTTGTTGCCCGAAAATTATATGATGAGGCAGTCGCAACCGCAATGAGTCAATCTTTGTCCGCGCTTGCGACAGGTGCTGGGGTTTATGTCCACCCACTTGATCTTGAACGTATCGGAGCAAAAGATGGCTCCTCCGTGCGCATCAGCAGCACTGGGAGGTCCGTTGTATTGCCTGTTTATGCGTCAATGTCTGTGACGCGTGGAACGGCCTTTGCTCCGTTCAATCAAAAGGGTGTTGATATTCGAGAGTTGTTGCAGGCGACCGACGGAGTCACCGACGTGCAGATTGCCAACATCTCATGATGTACAACTTTGCAATTGATCCACTTTTGACTGGGAAAGTATTGTGGACCCCTCTATTAATAGTACTGCTCAAAGTTGTCGTGGTCTTTGCAGTTGGTCTGGTCGCAACGATGCTGATGGTGTGGTTTGAGCGCAAAGTAATCGCTGGAATGCAAAATCGAATTGGTCCAAATAAAGCAGGACCGTTCGGAATCTTGCAAACATTGGCTGACGGAATCAAACTATTTTTCAAAGAAGACTTGATCCCAGAACGCTCCGATCGATTTGTTTTTAAACTTGCGCCATATTTGGCGTTTGTTCCGGCATTTTTGACGTTTGCAATTATTCCGCTCGGTGGAGATTTTCGGGGTGACAATGATGGTCTCGTGACATGGTTTGGGCAACAGACACGCGTGCAACTAGCAGATCCGCCGATTGGTATCTTATTTGCCCTTGCAATCTCCTCAATCGCGATTTACGGCATCATGTTGGCGGGTTGGTCAAGTGGCTCGAAGTATCCTTTGCTGGGATCTGTTCGTGCCTCTGCACAGATGGTGAGTTATGAGGCGGCACTCGGACTATCGGTGGCCGCAGTAGTGTTAGTGAGTGGAACATTGTCGACAAGCGGAATCGTCGCTAGACAGAGTTCACTTGGTAACTGGAATGTCATTGTCACCGGAATTGTGCCATTTTTTATTTTCATGATTGCTGCAACGGCAGAACTTAATCGACCGCCGTTTGATCTAGTTGAAGCCGAACAAGAACTTGTCGGTGGTTTCAATACTGAGTATGCGTCGCTGCGTTTTGCCCTCTTTTATCTAGCTGAGTTCATGAACACGGTGACCATGTCAGCCTTGATAGTGACGCTTTTTTTCGGAGGACCTCAACCCATTTCGGTTGGCTCATTGACAGTCGATATCCCGATTATTGGCAATGCGTTTGAGGGAACAATTTGGTTGCTGCTCAAGGTATTGGTTTTCCTATACATCTATGTTTGGTTCCGAGCAACACTGCCACGTTTTCGTTACGACCAACTCATGGATCTCGGCTGGAAGGTGTTGATACCTGCTTCTCTTGGATGGTTCATTTTGTTGGCAGCACAACGGGTTGGTCAGGATGCCGGGTGGGATCGCTATGTAGTTACCATTGCTACCGTTTTAATTTTGTTGGTCTGTTATAGCCTGTTGGCGTTGGCACAGCGCACAAGTGAAAACGAACGAAAACGGGATGGGGTGATGTTCTGATGGGTTATTTGGGTGGATTTTTAGTTACGTTCCGCCAACACGGGCGTCGCAATCGGGTAACAACTGAATATTCCGGTGGTCGGGTATTTCGTCGCAAAAATTCCGATAAAAAAGATGTAAAAATTGCCAAGCCAGAGCGTTTGCATGGTCGTCATGTTTTGAATCGATACGAGGACGGCATGGAAAAATGTATTGGTTGTGAACTTTGTGCTGGCGTGTGCCCAGCGCGGTGCATCTATGTTCGTGGCGCCGACAACGATATTGCCAATCCCACCTCGCCCGGAGAGCGATTTGGTTTCGTATACGAGATCAATTACTTGCGTTGTATCCACTGCGATCTATGCGTGGAGGCGTGCCCGACCGAGGCCATCACTGAGACAAAACTATTTGAGTTTTCTTTCACCAATCGGCGAGATGCCATTTACACAAAGGAAGAATTATTGGTTGACGACACGGGTGCGCCACGGCATTTGCCATGGGAGGACTGGAGGTTGGGAGAAGACATCAACACGTCAGGCTGGATGCGCGCCACGGCGCCTTCAGGTAATGCAGAATTTGCAGGCCTTGTGGCATGGAGTGGTGAGCTGGGCTACGGCGTTAGGGCCCCAGAACCAAAACAAGCAGTTGTTGATGACGACCATGACGAGTTTGGAAATGATGCGATAGCAGGAGACCCGCATTAGATGGGGCTTTTTGTTTTTGTTTGTGCCGCGGCGATGGTGCTTGTTGGGGCTGTGGGGGTTGTTACACGTAATAACCCAGTGCACGCTGCTTTAAGTCTGGTGTTGACACTGTTTGGGATTGCTGTCCTATTCGTGGCCAATAATGCTCATTTTCTTGCCGCAGTTCAAGTCATTGTGTATGCCGGCGCAATAGTTGTGTTGTTTTTATTTGTGATCATGTTGTTAGGCGTTGATCAGGCAGAGGATTTGTCCCTAGAGCCGCTGACAGTTCAGCGGCCACTGGCACTGGTAGTAAGTATCGGAGTCACAGGCGTGATCATCGCCGCTGTCTTGAAATCCCAGGACGCACTGTTTGCTCGTGGCACAGGCATTGACTCAGCGACACTCCAGGATGCTGATGCCAATATTCGGCAATTGTCTCGGTCTATCTTTACCGACTATGTTTTTGCGTTTGAAGTAACTTCGGTCCTCTTGCTCATCGCCGTTGTTGGCACCGTTGTGATGTCGAGGCGCCAACATGGTCAGCACGTGGAGGAGTCGGTATGACACTCGCCTTAGTTGAGCCCACAACAAGTTGGTATTTGATTCTGGCAGCCGTTCTTTTTGGGATTGGAACTATCGGGGTGATGGTCCGTCGAAATCCGCTGGTCATGTTCATGTGTGTTGAATTGATGCTTAATGCTGTGAACCTGTCTTTTGTTGCTCTTTCGTCATCGTTGTCTGACATCAACGGACAAACCGCTGTATTTTTTGTGCTTGTGGTCGCTGCGGCAGAAGTTGTGGTGGGGCTTGGAATCATTGTCTCTATCATGCGCCGACGTAGTGACACTACGGCCGACGATCTTGCAGTGTTGAAGGGATAAGGCTGATGCTCGACAATGCATGGCTTATTCCAGCACTACCACTTGCTGGGTTCGTAATCATCCTCGTGTTTGGTCGTCGTATCGGTGAGCCAAAGGCAGGAGTCTTGGCAACCTTGATGACAGCATTTTCGTTTCTAGTCACGGTTGGTGTTTTTTTCTCGTTGCTATCACGTGCGCACGAAGATCGCCATCATGTAGTCACGCTGTTTTCGTGGATACCAGTTGGCTCGCTGAACATTGATATGGCGTTTTTGGTTGATCCACTCAGTGTCACGATGGCGTTATTTATCACTGGTATAGGTGCGCTGATCCATTTGTATGCCATCGGATATATGCACGGAGACCCGAAGTTCTCAAAGTTCTTCATGTATCTGAATCTCTTTATATTTTCAATGTTGATCTTGGTTCTTGGCGAAAACCTATTGGTCACTTTTCTGGGATGGGAGGGAGTCGGTGCATGTTCTTACTTCCTGATTTCTTTTTGGCACACACGAGATTCGGCTGCTACGGCAGGCAAGAAGGCCTTCATCACGAACAGGGTCGGTGACTGGGGGGTAATGGTGGCAATGTTCATGGCGTTTTCAGCCGTAGGAACATTGTCGTATTCCGGAATTAATGAGGCAGCGGAGTCGGGTGCGCTTGCAGCCGTAACTGCAACAGGTATCGCGCTGATGCTGTTTGTTGGAGCATGTGGCAAGAGTGCACAATTGCCGCTTTATTTATGGCTTCCTGATGCCATGGAAGGGCCGACTCCTGTTTCGGCACTCATTCATGCCGCAACGATGGTCACCTCTGGTGTCTTTTTGCTGACTCGAATAAACCCGGTTCTACATGTGTCATATGACTGGGTGATGACAACTATCGCAGTGGTAGGGGCAGCAACTGCATTGTTTGCAGCAACAGTTGCCGTTGCTCAAACAGATATCAAGAAAGTGTTGGCTTACAGCACAGTTTCGCAACTGGGTTTTATGTTCCTGGCGATTGGATCAGGTGCCTATGTCGCGGCAATCTTCCATATGGTTACGCACGCTTTTTTCAAGGCACTGTTGTTCCTTGGGTCTGGTGCAGTGATTCATGGAATGCATCACGAACAAGACATGCGCCGAATGGGGGCTCTTCGCAAGGTGATGCCAATCACTGCGATGACATTTATTGTCGGCTGGTTGGCGATTGCAGGAGTTCCGCCATTTGCTGGATTTTGGTCCAAAGATGAAATTTTATTGTACGTCTACGCCAATAATCGTGGGCTCTACTTGGTCGGTGTAGTAACTGCTCTGTTGACGGCGTATTACATGACTCGACAAGTCATTATGGTGTTTTACGGCGAGGCACGTTGGCATGACCACAGTCAAGAACATGGTGCTCATGGCGACTCAGTCCCCCGCGAAAGTCCGTGGATCATGCTGACACCGCTTGTGGTGTTGGCAGGATTGGCAATCGGCGGTGGCTTTATGCAACTTCCATTTTCCTCGAAGACACATTTTCTAGGGCACTGGCTTGAGCCCGTCATCGAGATAGGTGAACGCGACATCAAGGGAACATGGGCATATGACAATAAGTATTTGCTCCTGCTCACGGCAGTAGTCGTTGCGTGTCTTGGTATTGCGGGGGCACTCATGGTTTATGTAAAGAAAAAGGTGCCCGTATTTGAACCCACTATTTTGGCTGATGGCTGGAAGTATGACTCAAGTGTTTCCCGCTTGATGGGTGGCCCAGGCCGAACAGTGTTTAGCGGTGTTGCTCAATTTGATGCGGGCGTCGTTGACGGTGCGGTAAATGGTGTAGCAAAAATTATTGCATCAACGAGTAGTGCATTGCGCAAAGTTCAAACTGGATTTCTGCGGTTTTACGTAGCCATTCTTGGAATTGGTGTCGTGGTTATGCTGGCGTGGTTTTTGATGCGGGGAGTGCTTTGATGCACGAGCATCTCAATTTCCCGATTCTCTCGGTAATCATTTTTTTGCCTGTAATGGGCGCACTGCTTGTGACGATGTTGAGCAATCGTCGGCCAGAGTGGGTGAAACTCTGCGCCGTCCTGGTTAGCGTCGGAAATGGGGCAATGTCGTTTTGGTTGATGGCGTCATTTAAAACGGGAAATGATGATTTTCAGTTTGTTTCCCAACACGACTGGATAAGTGCGTGGGGCATTTCATGGCACCTTGGTGTTGATGGCATCTCGTTATTCCTAGTGGTGTTGACCGGAATTTTATTCCCACTTGTGATTCTGGCAACTGACCCCCACCACGATCAAAAACGATATTTTGCCTGGATGTTGTTGCTTGAAGCAGGCGTGATGGGAAGTTTCTTGAGTCTTGACCTTGTTTTGTTCTTTTTGTTCTTTGAAATTGTCTTAGTTCCAATGTATTTCTTAATCGGTGGCTGGGGCTATGACAATCGTGTCTACGCTGCAACAAAGTTTTTCTTATTCACGATGTTTGGTTCTGCTTTTATGTTGGTGGGGATTGTGGCAACTGCCGCGCTCGCGCGACGCGATGTCGGATATCTCACTTTTGACCTGGTTGTATTGGCTGAACAGGCATCCTTTGCGACCAATACCGGACGGTGGCTGTTTTTCTCGTTTGCTATCGCATTCGCCGTAAAAGTGCCATTATTCCCATTTCATACATGGCTTCCAGACGCACACACTCAAGCGCCAACTGGTGGCTCGGTCATTCTTGCGGGCGTAATGCTAAAACTCGGAACTTATGGATTTCTACGATTTGGTTTGTATTTGTTCCCAGAAGCAGCTGTTTGGGCAAGACCACTCTTTTTGACATTGGCGACAATCGGAATCGTATATGGTGCCATCGCTGCAACTATGCAGACAGACCTTAAACGACTTGTCGCGTATTCATCAGTCGCGCACCTTGGTTTTATCGTGCTTGGTACATTTGCAATGACATCACAAGCCATCACTGGCGGGGTGATGCAGATGATAAACCATGGTGTCTCTACTGGCGCATTGTTCTTGTTGGTCGGAATGATCTACGAACGTCGCCACACTCGGGAGATTTCTCAATTGCGCGGAATCCAAAAGGTTGCTCCGATATTTGCGGCAGCATTTACCGTGGTGATGCTGTCCTCAATCGGTGTTCCGGGTTTGAACGGATTTGTCGGAGAGTTTTTGGTGTTGATTGGCTCTTTTCAGACTGCTCGTTGGTGGACCATCATTGCTACGACTGGCGTTATTTTGGCAGCCCTGTATTTACTGTGGGCTTATCAACGGGTATTTCATGGAGAACCAGACGAGTCAAACGCGACATTTGCAGAACTAAAGGCCCGCGAAGGACTGGTCTTACTGGTTTTTATTGGCATCATTGGGTTTACTGGTTTGTACCCAAAACCAATGCTTGAACGTATCGAACCGAGCGTTGACAGATTAATAGAGCACGTGGTTTTACACACTGATTTTGGAACACCTGCAGTCATAGAGGCTGAAAAATGAACGCTCTGTTGGCCGAGACTCTCGTTGGTCCATCAATTGATTGGGCGGGAATAAGCCCCCTACTCGTACTTCTGGGCGGTTCATGTCTGCTGCTGCTTGTGGGCTCAATATTTCCTCGGTTGCCAAAGGGTACATACTGCGCATTCACGGTCTTAGTGTCACTCACAACAGCGGTGGCGGCGATGCTGCAGTGGCGTGATGTCACGAAAAGTGGGCCGCGAAATTTGATTGCTGATGCTGTTGCTCTTGACCATTTTGCACTGCTGGCGACAATTGCGATTTCAATTTCAATCGCCCTGGTTTCGCTTATTACGGATGACTACTTGCGTCGCGAGGATTATGACGGCCCAGAGATGTATGCGCTTTATCTAACTGCAGCGATTGGCGGTGTTGTCATGGCATCTTCCAACGATCTGATTGTCCTGTTTTTGGGTCTTGAAACGCTGAGTTTGTCCCTATATCTGCTGACGGCAAGTCATCGAAAGCGAGCAGAGAGTCAAGAAGCAGGTCTGAAGTATTTTGTCTTGGGTGGATTTTCTTCGGCATTTTTCTTGTATGGAATTGCCTTGACATATGGGTCTACTGGAAGCACGAATCTTTCAAAGATTTCCTCTGCGCTATCGGGTGATAGTCCATTTAGCCAGATCGACGCAATGTTGTTGATTGGAATTGGACTGATGTTGGTAGGTCTCGCATTCAAAGTGAGTGCGGTCCCGTTTCATATCTGGACACCCGATGTTTACGAAGGAGCACCGTCGCCGGTCACCGCCTTTATGGCGTCGGCTGGGAAAATTGCGGCTTTCACCGCGCTATTGAGAGTCTTGGTCGTGGCATTCCCAACCCGCATTGATGATTGGCGGCCAGCAATTTGGGTGCTGGCGACACTGACGGTGTTGGCTGGTTCAATCCTTGCTGTCATACAGACAAATGTGAAGCGAATGCTCGCATTTTCTTCGATAAGTCACGCCGGCTTTTTATTGGTGGGCGTAGAAGCAGCAGGTCACGCTGGCGACAAGGATGCTTTGGCTGCTGTCTTGACTTATTTGTTGTTATATGCGGTGCTTGTGATCGGGTCGTTTGCAGTGGTGACGGTGGTGGCGGGCAAGGGGGATAGTCACACCACTCTTGACGATTTCCGCGGGCTGGGGCAACGTCGTCCAGTAATGGCTCTGGCACTGACTGTGTTTTTGTTGGCCCAGGCAGGAATGCCAGCGACAAGTGGCTTTATTGCCAAGTTCGGTGTAATAAAAGCGGCAGCCGAGGTGCAGTCGTACTCAATTGCAGTCATTGCGATGTTGGGTGCTGTGATTGCAGCGTTTTTGTATTTGCGAATCATGGTCAGTATGTGGCTTGCCGACTCAACCAATGATGCAGAACTGTTTGTTCCAGTTGGCGCTGGTATTGCTATTGCCTTTGCCTCAGTGTTCACAGTCGCCGTCGGCGTGTACCCCGGCTGGTTGCTTGATGCAACTCGCATGGTGTCAGACATTTCAATCTCGGTGATACAAGCAGTTGACAGTACAACCGATGTACCTGCTGGCTAGGTCAATTCGCAAGGTCTGCTTGATGAGGCTGGTGTGTTCTGTGGCTGTGGCTGGATGGCGTCAGTCTGAGAGGTGGTGATGCAGGGTGTGTCGGCGAATAACGCACCTCATTTCGCACCATCCCCTGCTTGATAGATCAGTTGATCGAATATTGATTGCTGCTGTTGGTCGTCTTTGGCAGTTTTTTCCGGGTGCCATTGAACCCCTAGCACCCATCTGGCAGTGCGATGTTCGACTGCTTCAATAGTGCCATCAGGTGCGCGACCAACGCACTCAAGGTCTGGTGCTACTGATTTGATTGCCTGATGATGCCAGGACATTCCGTTAGATGTCGTGCCCGAAAGTGCGGTGGCAAGACGGGTGTTTGCAGTGACATCAACTTCGTGCTTGTGTCCTTTGTGGTCTTTGGCGTTATCAAGATCTTGGATCAATGTCCCGCCAAGGGCCACGTTTAAAACTTGGGCACCACGACAAATTGCCAAAATTGGTTTATCAAGGGCGATTGCTGCCAGTAGGAAGGCAATCTCAAACTTGTCGTTAAAAGCATTTATGTCGTAACACTCGCCTTGGTCCTCCTCTCCGTATAGCGAGGGATCAACATCACCTCCGCCCATGACAAGAACTCCATCACATCGCAACAGTGTTGTCTTGATGACGTCAACATCGTGTGTCGGGGGAACCAGCAAAGGTATGCCCCCCGCTCGATTAATTGCATCTACATATAACTTTCCACCAGCGATGACTTCAGTGCTAAAAGATTCGGCACTTTCTGCAGAACGAGCAAGCAAGGCGATGCATGGAGGGGTCATCGGCCAGAAATTTTCTGTACTTCGTAGCCACCATTTTTAGCAGCAGCAATAACTTTTGCTTCTTGTTCAGGTCCGCGAATTTCCAGCACTACTTGAACTCCTGTCTCACGCACGTGCAGGTCTACCCCATCACGCACGTGCTCTACCTCAATAAGATTGGCGCCTGCTTCTGCAAACAATGTCAATAATCGGGCGAGACCTCCTGGTCTGTCGGCAATGCGCACAAACAAAATCAATCGGCGACCTGCGTCTGTCTCATGTCGGCGAATAAGGCCCGGCACAATACCCAAATCAACGTTGCCGCCAGACAACACAACACATGTTGTCCCAAGATCGGATGGTTTGACAACACCACTAAGCAAAGCAGCAACTCCGACCGCGCCACCACCTTCAACATATAACTTTGCCCGCTCCAACAGGATCATCATTGCGTCAGCAATATCGTCTTCTTGCACAACGACGATGTCATCAACGTAACGCTCAATCAGGGGTCGCGTTATTTTGCCAGGATTTTTCACGGCTATTCCGTCTGCGAGTGTGGCAATGGGTCCATCGACAGCAGGTCGACCGGCATAGGGCGCACAAGCAGAGACTTGCACTCCAATAACCTGAATATTTGGATTGTGTTCCTTGAGTACGACTGCAACACCTCCTGTGAGTCCACCTCCACCAAGTGGAACAAGCACGCAGGATAAATTGGCAATGTCTTCAATGAGTTCAAGACCAAGAGTTCCTTGCCCAACGATCACACTGGCGTCGTCATAGGGATGACAGAAGGCCATTCCAGTCGTGCGCGCGCGTTCTTGTGCCTGAGAAACGGCGATGTCAAGTGTGTCGCCACATTCAATAATCGTGGCACCGTATTCACGACATGCATTGATTTTTGCAAGTGATGCCCCAGATGGGAAAAAAATTTCACAAGGTACGCCGCGATGCCGTGCGGCAAATGCCAACGCCTGGGCATGATTGCCGGCACTGCCCGCAGTAACTCCGTTATCTGCACCGTCACCGAGAGAAACCATTTTATTGATCGCTCCTCGGATTTTAAACGACCCTGTTCGCTGCAGATTTTCTGCCTTCAAAACAATCTTGCCGCCACACCGTTCGGATAATGATGCTGATTCGGTGACTGGTGTGTGTTTGACGATGCCGCGGCCCGCCGCGCGGGCTGCCACAGATGAAGAAGTGGTGATTGGCAGATTAGTAGGCATGATGGTCACTCATCATCTACGGTACTTGTAATGAGAGCTCTCCTTGTGGCGAATATCTGCGATGCTGACTCGGGCTTTGTGGGGCAATCATTGCGAATGCGTGGCTATGCCTTCACCGAAGTTTTGCGCGAACACCACGAACAGTGGGTATCTCGGATCTCTGAACTCATAAATCAGGCTGATTTAGTGCTTTCACTGGGTTCAAGTTGGAGCGCTTACTGGCCAGAGGTCGCACCCAGTGTGGAGGCCGAAGCCTCTTTGCTGTGTCTGGCCCACAAACAAGGTGTGCCTATTTTGGGAATATGTTTTGGCGCTCAGATGTTGGCTCATGCCCTCGGAGGTCGGGTTTTTCCTGCTCTCCAGCCAGAGATTGGCTGGTGCTCGGTGCAGGCCTCTGATCCGCAAAGTCCTGCTGGTGCAGTGCTGGCAGGGGAATGGATGCAGTGGCATGGAGATACTTTTGAGCCACCAATGAATAGTGAGGTGTTGGCTCACAGTGACCGTGCCACGCAGGCTTTTCGTTTGGGTAAGAGTTTGGCTATCCAGTTTCATCCCGAAGCCACCGAATCGGTGGTTTCTCAGTGGTCTGCTGGTCAGGGTCAGTGCGAACTAATTGGCGCTGGGGTTGACCCCCATGAATTACTCGCCTTGACCAGAGCCAATGTGATTGATGCCCAAGAGCGTTGTGATGGTTTGGTGAGTTGGTTTCTGACCGACATTGCGGGTCGTTCAACTTCGCACAAAAGCACATACTGAAAATATGTTTTTCGAGTCCTCCTGACGTGAAGTTGTTGTCTGGATTGGGCTAGGTAGTAGTTTCGTAACCGATGTCTGAGTTCTTGCGCTCCTATCTAGTGGTTGTGTGGTTCGGGTTGGCAGCCTTCCTGGTGGGCTCGCTCCTGCTTGGAATCTCGGCCCTCTTGCGACCCAACAATCCGACATCAGAAAAACTTCTGTCTTATGAAAGTGGTGTCGATCCCGTCGGCGATGGCTGGTCCCAGAGTCAGATTCGGTACTACGTCTTTGCTTTGTTGTTCGTAATTTTTGATGTAGAGGCCGTCTTTATTTTTCCGTGGGCAACGCAACTTGAGCGTTACGGCGGGTTTGGACTAGTCGAAATGGCAGTGTTTGTGGCGGTCTTGGTGTTGGGTCTCGTTTACGCTTGGCGCAAAGGCGTCTTGCGGTGGGTTTAGGTCAGGGAGCAATTCATTTATGGGTCTCGTAGACCGTGGGCGTTTGCCCAAGCCATTGACGCAACTCTTCAACATGGGTCGCTCCTACAGTTTGTGGGTATATCAGTGGGGTCTAGCGTGTTGCGCCATTGAAATGGGCGCGGCTTTTGGTTCACCTCGCTATGACGTCATGAGGCTTGGCGTGATTCCGCTTCCGGCAAGTCCAAGACAAGCCGACCTCGTAGTGATCTCAGGAACCGTGACGGACAAGATGGCACCAGTGATCAAGCGGTTGTACGAACAAATGCCCGAGCCAAAATATGTAATTTCGATGGGAAGTTGTGCCAATTGTGGAGGACCCTATTGGGATAGTTACTCAGTAACGAAAGGAATTGATCAGATTATTCCTGTTGATGTCTACGTGCCTGGTTGTCCGCCACGACCAGAGGCACTTCTCGAGGGTGTCGTGATGTTGCAACAAAGAATCAAGAACGAAGATATGGGAGCCAGGTGGCGGGGCGAAGGTTCGCAATCAATGGCGCTGGTTGCCGCAAGACAGGGTGCCGCAAAACAAATGATTGATGGAATGTCTGCTGAGCGAGGGGGGGTTCCCGTTGTCGTTGACCACTGATCCAGCCACAGCAACCGATGCACTTCGTGACGGAGTGCTCGCCAGTGTGCAAGAAGCCCTTGGAGACATGATTGTTGATTCGCTTGTCAAGCCAGGCGATGATATTTGGGCTCGCGTGCGCACAGAATCATGGAAAGAGGCGGCGGCCAGGATGCGTGGTCTGGGCTTCTCCTATTTTGATTTTTTGTCGGCGATTGATTGGTTGCCGTCACCTTTTGGACGTGGTGAAGACGATCCAACCGAACCAGCCCCAGTGCGAGACAGCACAATTCGGCGTGGATACACGGGTGGAGACACGCGCCTTCAGTTGTTGGCGCGATTAGTGGACCCAACAACATCAATCGGGATCAATCTCAAAGCAGATGTTCCCGATGACAATGCCCATATTGAATCGTGGACATCGGTTTATGCAGGTGCCAACTGGCATGAGCGGGAAGCATGGGAAATGTTTGGTATCACATTTGACGGACATCCAGACCTGCGACACATTTATTTGCCTACAGACTTTGAGGGGTTTCCATTGCGCAAAGATTTCCCTCTCTTGGCGCGAATTGTAAAACCATGGCCGGGAATTGTCGACGTTGAGCCAATGCCAGGTGGCGAACAGGATGAATCAGCCCAGGACGGAGACGCACAATGACACTTCTTGGAGATCGTCAGCAGTTGTCTTATATTGCATCACAAGCAGCGGATGCACGCGTCAATCTTGAACTTGAAACCGAAGGTATGACTCTCAACATCGGGCCGCAGCATCCTGCCACGCACGGTACTTTGCGAATCATTGCTCGTCTTGATGGTGAGCAAGTTGTATGGGTTGATCCGTCATGCGGGTACATGCATCGCGGATATGAAAAACTCACGGAAGTTCGTACGTATCCGCAAGTAACGGCACTCGTCAATCGCATTGACTGGCTCGGAAGTTTTGCCAACGAAGTTCCTTTTATTTTGGCGGCTGAAAAACTAATGGGGATCGAAGCCCCATTGCGGGCGCAACATATTCGGACAATATTGTTTGAACTTTCGCGTATCGCCAATGTGTCGCTATTTCTCGGCGACCTCGGCGTTCAACTCGGGGCAATCACTCCAGTTTTTATGGCATTTCGTGATCGTGAGTATGTGCTGAACTTGATTGAAGGTGCAACTGGTGGTCGTTTTCACCCCAACTTTGATCGCATTGGTGGGCTCAAGGACGATCTTCCTGCCGGTTGGCTTGATGAGACCCGAACCGTAATGAAAAAACTGCGCCGCTTTTGCGATGAAATTGAAGACTTGTTGTTTGGCAATGAAATCTTCCAATCTCGTACTCGTGGAATTGGCGTCATTCCTCGGGACATTGCTTTGCAATATGGAATGTCTGGTGCCAATTTGCGGGCATCGGGTGTCGACTGGGATCTGCGTCGGGATCAATCGTTGCCGATGGCGTGGGACAAGGTGGACTGGAAAGTCTGGACCCACCCAGACGGTGATTCATTTGCCCGCTGTTGGGTGCGTTTGCAAGAGGTTCGCGAATCAACACGCATTGTTGAACAATTAGTTGACACTATTCCGGCCGGTCCCGTGATGACCAAGGTGCCACGCATCATCAAAGTTCCAGAGGGTGAAGCCTGGGTATGCACAGAGAATCCACTCGGGGAGATGGGTTATTACGTCGTCTCTCAGGGAGACCTCGGCCCATTCCGCGTCAAGATCAGAAGTGCTTCATTCAACAATATGTCGATCACACCGTGGTTGCTCAAAGGTGTTTACGTGCCTGACATCGTGACAATTCTGGCATCACTTTATTTCATTCTTGGAGATATTGATCGTTGATGAATTCTACGACGCTGATTGTTGCTGACGTTCCGTATTGGGGACAGTCTCTATTTCGTGTTGTTGGTGGACTTGTTGCCGTGCTGTTGCCAGCCGGAACAATCGTGTATCTCTTCTTGTTCAAGATGATGTCATTCATGCAGAGTCGCCTAGGGCCGATGGAGGCCGGTCCGTACGGTTCGATGCAGTTATTTGCCGAAGTGGGTAAGTGGCTGCAAAAAGAAGATATTTATCCAGCACGCGCTGACAAGTTCATTTTTAAACTCGCACCACTAATTGTGTTGGCAAGTACTTTTCTGCTGGTGGTAGTCGTGCCCTTTGGCCCCGATGCCTGGTTTACCGATTTTGAAACTGGGATTTTTTATGCCCTCGCTGTGTCCTCTGTTTCGGTTCTTGGCATCTTGATCGCCGGTTGGTCGAGCGCCAACAAGTATTCGTTGTTGGGTGGTCTTCGTGCAGCGGGTCAATTGATTGCCTATGAGTTGCCGATGGTGCTCGCAGTAATCGGCGTTGTAATTCAGGCGGGCACGATGAACCTTCAAGGAATCGTGCTGGCGCAAAATAGTGGTTCAATGTTTGGGTTCGATGGTCTTGGAAATCCATTTGTTTTGACACAGTTTGTCGGTTTCATTATTTTTATGATTTCGGTTCAGGCAGAACTCACGCAGGCGCCGTTTGACATGCCAATCGCCGAGTCAGAACTCGTTTCGGGGTACATGACTGAATATTCGGGTTTCCGATTCCTGATTTTCTTTATTGGCGAATTCGCCACTGCCGGAGTGTTCGCCATGATTGCATCCATTCTTTTCTTGGGGGGATGGGGTGTGCCTTTTGCTTGGTTCGGCTGGACCACCATGGACAGCATTGATAATTGGATGAACCTTGCTGGTCCATTGATCCTGTTTACAAAGATGATGGGCGTGACCTTCTTGGTGATGTGGGTTCGCTTCAGCTATCCGCGTTTGCGCGAAGATCAGCTGCAACGCTTTGCCTGGAAGGTTCTAATTCCCATTTCACTTGTGAACATCATGGTCACAGCAACACTGAAAGTAGCGGTCTGATGCCCAAACTACCTGGTCTGTTTAGAGGTCTCGGGGTCACGCTAGGAACTCTCACGCGCACCGTTACTCAGGGCGCCAACACGGTTCAATATCCGCACGAAAAAGAAACTCCCCCAATTCGGTCGCGGGGAGTCATCGCACTGCACGAAGGAAATTGCACGTCGTGCATGTTGTGTGCACGCTCGTGTCCAGACTGGTGCATTTATATCGAAGGACACAAGGAACTCGCGCCACCACGACGTGCTGGAGGAAAGCCACGCCAAGTAAACATGCTTGACCGCTTTGATATTGACTACGCACTGTGCATGTACTGCGGCATTTGTGTTGACGTCTGTCCATTTGACGCTTTATTTTGGAGTCCTGAGTATGAATATTCAGAACCCAGCATTGCAGATATGTTGCATGACAAAGTGAAGCTAGGTGAATGGATGGAGACAGTTCCTGAAGCACCAGAATTAGAAGTTGGTGCTGATAAAAAAGGCAAAAAATAGTGTTTTCCGCCGAATTATTGATTGCTCAGAACATTGGGTTTTTTATCATTGCCGCAGTGATGGTGGTTGGCGCATTGCGAGTGGTCACGACAAGCAACGTCGTTCATGCAGCCCTATGGTTGGTGGTCGTGTTGGCAGGTGCTGCAGCACAATATATTTTGCTTGCTGCCGAATTTGTAGCGGTAACACAAGTTCTTGTCTATATCGGTGCAGTAATGGTTCTATTTTTGTTTGGCACCATGTTGACGCGCGCGCGTATCGGGGCGGAATCTGATCTCAATAACAAAAATTGGTTTGTTGGTCTCGGGGTTGCTCTTGCACTGCTAGTCGCGATGTTGATTGCATTGCGAGACGGATTCGGTGCCGAGAAACTTCCAGCAGACGACCCGCTTGTATCAACACAAACGTTGTCCGACCAGATTTTTGGCCCTTACTTGTTGCCATTTTGGGCATTATCGTTTGTTTTGCTTGCCGCAGTAATTGGGGCCATTGTCTTGGCGCGCAGGGACTGATCATGCTGTTGAACGAGTTCCTTTTCCTGGGGGCAATTTTGTTCTGCATCGGGGTCTATGGCGTAATAGTCCGCAAAAACGCTGTACTTGTTTTGATGTCAATTGAATTGATCCTGAACTCGGTGAACATTAATTTGTTGGCGTTTTCTTTGCGTAACGGATCCGCAGATGGTCAGACCTTTGCCTTGTATGTGATTGCCGTAGCGGCAGCAGAAGTAGGAATAGGACTCGCCCTTGTGCTGCTGGTGTATCGCAACAGTCGCTCTATTTCGCTTGATGACTTGTCAGAGATGAAGGGTTAAAGGAATGTTTTCGGCTACTGAATCTGCAGAGACCGTCCTGCGATCTGGGTGGTTCCTGGAAAACGCATGGCTGATTCCGCTGATGCCAGTGATCGCTTTTGTGTTGATTATCGGCTTCGGCAAAAAAATGCCGATGAAAGGCAGTGAGTTTGGTATCGCATCACTCGTGGCATCACTCGTCGTTTCTGTGGGAGCCGCGTACCAGTGGATACAGCGTGTTGATGGGGCCGAGCCCGAGTCCTTCGTCGCACCTGTTATAAAGACTTGGACATGGTGGGAGAGTGCTGGCTTTTCTTTTGGGATAGGTCAACATATCGATGGTCTTTCGTTGACCCTGCTGGTTGTGGTGACTTTGATTTCGACACTTGTTGAGATTTATTCAGTTGAGTATCTGCGGGGTGATATTCGCTATACACATTTTTTTGGTGCGCTCACTTTGTTCTCAGCGGGAATGCTGAACATGGTTCTTGCAGAGAACATGATTCAACTTATATTGGGCTGGGAAATAATGGGCATGTGCTCGTTCTTGTTAATCGGACACTGGTGGGAAGACGGGGCCAACAGTCGTGCGGCCCTGAAGGCATTTTTCACCACCCGCACGGGTGATATTGGTTTACTGGTTGGTACATCTGTATTGTTCTTCGCGGCTAATGCATGGACTCAAAAAACACTCGGTATTTCTGGATTCACTGTTCGTGGTTTATCGGCGTGGGCACTCTCCGGTGATCCGGGTCAGGCTGCGATCACGGTTGGTGCGGTGGCTTTGTTCATCGCTTGTATCGGCAAGAGCGGTCAATTTCCGTTGCACACTTGGCTACCCGATGCGATGGCTGGTCCTACACCTGTAAGTTCACTTTTGCACTCATCCACGATGGTGGTTGCCGGCGTGTATCTTGTTGCCCGTTTGTTTCCGGTGTTTTTTACTGGCATGAACATTTTAGGAACCAATCTCAATCTGATCGTCTTGATCGGAGGAATCACGATTGTCGTTGCAGCGGCACTTGCATTTGTGCAAGCTGATATCAAAAAAGTTTTGGCCTACTCAACAGTGAGTCAGCTGGGGTACATGATGATGGGTCTTGGTGCCGGAGCATGGATGCCCGCTGTGTTTCACATTTTCACCCACGCATTTTTCAAGGCCTGTTTATTCTTGTGCGCAGGTTCCGTGAGTCATAGTGCATCACATCACTCTTTTGATATGAAAAAAGACATGGGTGGATTGCGAAAGTTCATGCCAATCACGTTTGGGGCATGGATTATTTCGACACTGGCGTTGTGTGGCGTGTTCCCGTTCTCAGGTTTCTTTTCAAAAGATGAGATCATCGACAATGTTGGGCACAATGGCTACAACTTGTTTATGGTGCTTGGGCTAACAGGTGCGTTTTTGACCGCTGCATACATGACTCGGGCGACGTACCTTACTTTCAACGGCAAGCCTCGCGGTGCAGCAGCTGGAGCACACGCACACGACGCACACGACGCACACGACGCACACGACGCACACGCATCGCGGGGTCCGCACGAGAGCAGACTTTTGATCACGATTCCGCTGATGATTTTGGCCACGCTAGCCCTCGGAGCAGGTTTCTTAAATCCTGTGCCATTGGGTGAAAAATGGGAGCGCATGACTCGTTGGGTAGAACCGCGTGCCGAGGTAATCAGTCCGACGGGTATCTCTGCTGTGGCAAGTGGCCCAGGCCAAGGGCGAGTATTCATCGAGTCGCGCACCCAAGAATCCAAGAGTGAATCACCATGTGGAACCTCGACACCAACGGGCGGTATCTGTGTGGCTCCAAAGCTTCAACACGCACCTTTCAAGTGGTCAAAGGCTCTGATGTCCATGCTCATTGTATTTTTTGGTGGCTTTGCGAGTTGGGTGCTCTGCGTGCAGTTGTATGGCAAGAAGAATCCAAAACTTGTGGGGCTAACCAAGCGCAACAAAGCACTTGGCACGGGTTATATGTTTCTGCAAAATAAGTACTATCTGGACGTGCTCTATGAAAAAATTATTGTGCACGGCATTGCACATCCGATTGCTCAGGCTGCGTACTGGTTTAATCAAAATATAATTGATGGCGTTGTCAATGGATTTGGACTTTTAGCTCGCAAGATTTCTGGTTGGGTTTATCGCAATGTTGATCAGCGCGTCGTAGACGGAACAGTCAATGGATCTGCAGCCGCCGCCCAAGGTGCTGGTGCTGTAATCAGACCAATTCAATCTGGAAAAGTCAATCAGTATGGGGCGTTGTTGTTCGGCGCTGCCGCCATCGGTGCTCTCATACTCGTCATAATTAACACGTAAGGGAGTAAATCGTTATGGATCTCAGTGACAACAATTGGGTGCTGTCAGTCGGCACATTTTTGCCGCTTCTGGGCGTGCTCGTCATGCTCTTTGTTCCAAAGGCACAAGAGACCACAACCAAATCTGTGGCGTTATTGACATCAGTAGCCACATTGGGCGTTGGCATCTACACACTCACACAGTTCAATTTTGACCAGGCTGGCAAGATGCAATTTGTCGCCGAGACAAACTGGATTTCAGTCCTGAAAAGCACTTATTTTGTCGGTGTTGACGGCATAAGTTTGCCTTTGTATTTGTTGTCCATGGTCATCACCTTATTGGTGATGATTTACAGCTGGAACCACGTTCCCGCACCTGGCAATACGAAGGCATTCTTCGCACTGATGCTGATCTTGCAAACAGGAATGGCTGGAACATTCATTGCCCGCGATCTCATCTTGTTCTTCGTATTCTTTGAATTGGTTTTGCTCCCGATGTACTTCATGATCGGCGTCTGGGGTGGGGAACATCGGCAATACGCTTCATTGAAATTCTTTTTGTACACGATGTTCGGCTCCGCACTCATGCTGGTCGCATTTTTGGCGCTGTTCTTTAAAACGGGGGCAGAGAGCTTTTCGATTCCGTTCCTTATTGAGCAGGGTGCTGGCATCAGTCGTAGTGCCCAGATTTGGATCTTTGGTGGAATGTTTGTTGGGTTTGCAGTCAAGGTTCCGATGTTTCCGTTTCACACTTGGTTGCCTGATGCACATACACAAGCACCAACGCAGGGGTCGGTCATCCTGGCTGCTGTTTTGCTCAAACTAGGTACATACGGATTTGTACGTATTGCAATCCCGATTCTGCCCGTTGCCGCTGAAGAATGGGCACCATGGATCGGTCTATTAGCCGTCGTCGGAATCATCTATGGCGCGCTCGGGTGCTTGGCTCAAACTGACATGAAACGCTTGATTGCGTTTTCCTCTGTTGCGCACATGGGTTTTGTGATGTTGGGTATTTCCACGCTCACGCCATTTGGCGTCAATGCTGCAGTTTTTGGCATGGTGGCACACGGATTGATTACGGGCATGTTGTTCTTCGTTGCCGGAAGTGTGAAAGAGCGCTATCACACGCTTGAGATTTCAAGGCTCAGTGGAATGCTGAAGCAGATGCCACGGATGGGATGGATAATGGGTTTTTGCGTTATGGCATCTCTTGGACTTCCAGGTCTTGCAGGTTTTTGGGGTGAGTTCCCGGCCATTTTGTCCGCTTATCAACCTGCTGCTGGACTTTCAGAAGTCACGTTCCGTATTTATATGGTCATTGCAGCAATCGGGACAGTTCTCGCTGCTGCATATTTGTTGTGGCTTTTCCAACGAACAGCATTTGGCGAGCCTGCGGCAGAATTCAGCGGAGACAACAATGAAGGTCACGGTAAAGGTAAAGGCATTCACGATGTCAATATTTTTGAGTGGATGGCATGGACGCCTTTGCTCGCAGCAATTTTAGTGCTGGGTATTTTTCCAAATCTTTTATTTAAAATCATTGACCCAGCGGTGGCGGGTGTGCTCTCCGCTTTCGGAGGCTGACAGGTGTTTGCTGCCCTCTTTTCCGTGTTCGTGACTGCAGCCGATTGGGTGTCACCGAGTATTGATTACCATGCCCTTGCTCCTGAAATAATTTTGGCTGGTGGCGTTGTTGTCGTCTTGTTACTTGATTTATTTACCTCGGAGAACAATAAGTGGATGCTGGGACCCGTCACCAGTTTTACATTGCTCGGCTCATTTATTCCGATCTTGACACTTGCACTGAGTGATTCCGGAACACGATCATTATTTGATGGTCGTTATGTGGTGGACAACTTCAGTCTCACCATGAAGGGTCTCTTCGTTTTAGCTGGCTACCTTGTCGTTCTTTTGTCTTCCGACTATTTACGTGAAGGTGATTTTTATGAGGGAGAATACTGGATTTTGATGTTGTCAAGCCTGCTTGGCATGGTGATGATGGCATCAAGTCGAGATCTTGTCAGCATTTTTGTGTCACTTGAATTTCTTTCGATACCTGCGTACATGATGGCCGCCTGGCGCAAACGTGATTTAAGAAGCAACGAAGCAGGTGTCAAGTACTTCTTGCTGGGAGTCTTTGCTTCGGCTCTGATGCTGTATGGAATGTCTCTTTTATATGGAATCTCTAATTCAACATTGCTGACAGACATAGGGAAATATGTCAGCGGTGAAATGAGCGCTGTTCGTGCGGTCGCCATCCTTTTCGTCGTGGTTGGGTTTGCTTTTAAAATCTCAGCAGTGCCGTTTCATACGTGGGCGCCAGATACTTACGAGGGTGCTCCAACTCCGGTGACTGCATTTTTGAGTGTTGCTTCAAAGGCGGCTGGTTTCGTGGCGCTCCTTACCGTTGTCTATGTCGGTTTTCCAAATGCCTCGGAAGTATGGCAACCAGTATTTTGGATTTTTGCCGCGCTTACGATGACCGTGGGCAATGTCATGGCTCTGCGTCAAACAAACATTGTTCGCATGCTTGCATATTCGTCCATTAGCCAAGGTGGGTTTATCTTGATGCCTCTGGCGATTGCTGGCGAGGGTGACTCTGCTGGTGCGGCGTTACGTGCGGTCGTGACCTATCTACTTGTTTATGCCGCAACAAATCTCGGCGTATTTGCAGTAGTCATCGCCGTCTCGCACAAAACCCGTAGTGGCGCTATTTCCTCGTACGGTGGTTTGTTCTCTTATGCACCAGGTTTGGCAATAGTGATGACAATCTTCATGGCATCGTTGGCCGGCATTCCACCACTCGGTGGTTGGATCGGAAAGTTTGGGTCATTTCAGGCACTTGTCTCTGCAGGTACAACTTGGGGATACGCGCTTGCCGTGATTGGCGCAGTCAATACCGTGATCGCATTTGGTTACTACGGCAATGTGATGCGTGAAATGTGGATGCGTCCAGTGCCAGATGGCGACACCACTCATGTCGTTGTTCCATCAGCAATCACTGTGGCGCTCGGTCTCACGACTTTTGCCACATTACTGATGGGCATCTTGCCTGGCCTTGTTCTTCATTTTGGAGATCTTGCCAATCTTGCTGGTGCTTTCGGCGGCTGATCACTTGCGAGCGGCGATTCAAGCCGCAGGTGGACAGATTTCGTTCGCCGACTTCATGTCGAATGCGTTGTATGGCCAGAGCGGTTTTTACACTCGGGAATCTCCAACAGGTCGTGCGGGGCGGCGTGGAGATTTCATTACATCCCCTGAAGTAGGACCACTTTTTGGTGCGGTGGTAGGTCGTGCACTTGATGGCTGGTGGAATGAATTGGGTCGTCCAGAGGTACTCACCTTCGTTGATGTTGGCGCAGGTCCAGCGACCATGGCCCGCAGTGTGTTGTCTAGTGAGTTTGATTGCAAACCGCACTTACGGTACGTCGCCGTTGAAATTTCTGCGGCACAACGCGCCTTGCATCCTGTGGGCATTGAGTCGGTATCTAAGATGCCAACATCACTCACTAATGCAGTGGTGTTTGCCAACGAATTACTTGACAACTTGGCCTTTGAATTGTGGGTGTATGACGGTGGTTGGAAGCAGGCGTATGTCGCAACGCATGAAGATAAATTTGTCGAAGTACTCATCACTCAAGCACCACCTGCTTGCTTGCCCACATCAGCGCCACACGGTTCACGAGCCCCTGTATTAACTGGGGCATGCCATTGGCTCTATGAAACACTGCAGAGTCTCAATCATGGTGTAGTTGTGGTGATTGATTACTGTTCGCCATCTACGACAATTATTGCCCAGACACCCTGGAGGCAATGGTTGCGCACCTATGCGGGCCACGAAAAGGGCGTCCACTATTTGCAGAACGTGGGTATGCAAGACATCACGGTGCAAGTGATGATTGATCAACTTGAAGTAATTGCTACACCAAAATCTATTCGTACTCAAGAACAATTTTTACAGTTGTGGGGGATTGAGGATCTTGTTGCCCAAGGAAAACATGTATGGAATGAAAATGCTGCGGCCCCAAACCTAGAGGCAATGAAAATGCGCAGCCGAATAAGTGAAGCCGAGGCCTTACTTGACCCGGTCGGTCTTGGCGCATTCACCGTGTTGGAGTGGCATCAACGAAAGTCACGCGTTCAGGGCGACTAGTGAGAATTGCACCATAAATCACTATCAACATACCGATAATTGCAGTGAGATGGATTTCTTCATCACGGAAAAGTGCTCCGAGGATAGTGGCAACAACTGGTGTAAAAAATGTTCCCACCATCCCTCGTACTGTGCCAGCGCGATTTAACAGCGTCCCATAGACAACGAAGGCCAAACCGGTACCGAGTGCGCCAAGTGCAATCAGGGCGCACAAAGCTCCAAAATTAAATTCACTGCGCCAAAGTGCTGGAACCCCAAATGGCAGGGTCCACAGCAGGGCAAAGGCTTCGATCCACAGCATTGTTGTTAGTGACCCGTATTTTGCCTGTATTGGTTGAGCCACATTGACGGCGATTGCATAACACAATAATGCAATCAACAGATAGATGATGCCGTGCAAACTTGCTGAGGCACCATCACTAATACTGGTAAGTGAAATCACGGCGATGCCCAAAAATCCAATCAGCACAGCAAGGATGCGTTTAGCGCTCGGTCGTTGTCGAACGAAGACTGCGGTCACGACAACAGTCACGACTGGTAGTCCACCGTTTAGCATTCCAGTCACTGCAGAGGAGACCGAACGTTCAGCCATTGGGTACAAAGTAAATGGAATTGCCATCCAAATGAGACCCAAAAAAGCCACCCGACGATAGTCGCATCGATCAATGTGCTTTCGCGCTGATGGAATAACCAATAAGGCAAGTGATCCGAAAAAAACACGAGCCATCGGAACCACGGGAGTGGCAACAAAATCAATGGCGATTGCGATAAATAAAAATGATGCTCCCCAAATCAGAGCAATCGCCACAGACATAGCCCATTCCTCCGAACCAAAATGGGCATTGGTGTCAGCAACGTTCACTTTGTTCTCCTTACTAACCTTAGTTACCAGGTCACATCTTGACAGCCAAGAAGGAGTGAAAGCGTATTATTTGAGTAGTCTCAATATTGCCTACAAGGAGATGGAATATGGCTGACAACGAAGAACACGATGCAATTGATGATTTGCTGTTGGAGCAACGCAAATTTGCGCCAACAGACTCCTTTAAGAAGCAGACCCTGATTGCTGGAACACATTTATACGACGAGGCAAATCAAGATTACGAAGCATTTTGGGCGCGACAGGCTGATGAACTTGTGTCTTGGGATACCAAATGGAACAGAATTTGTGAGTGGGAACTTCCCTACAGCAAATGGTTTGTTGGTGGCCGCCTAAATGTCAGTTACAACTGTTTAGATCGTCATGTCTTGGCTGGAAAAGGAGACAAAGTCGCCTTCTATTTTGAGGGTGAGCCAGGCGATACGCGCACGATTACCTATTCTGATCTGCTTGGTGAAGTGCAAAAGTTTTCAAATGTTTTGAAGAGTCTCGGAGTTGTCAAAGGAGACAGAGTCAATATTTATCTACCAATGATTCCCGAGGCGGCGGTTGCAATGTTGGCATGTGCTCGCATCGGGGCGGCACACTCGGTCGTCTTTGGAGGTTTTTCAGCGCAGGCTCTCGCTGACCGCATTAATGACGCTGAGGCAAAAGTATTGATAACCGCCGACGGGGGATGGCGTCGTGGTGATGTGTTCCCATTAAAGCAACAAGCAGATGAAGCGGTTGCCACTACTCCGACGATTGAACATGTGGTGGTAGTGCGACGTGGAAATAATGCGGTCACAATGAAGCCTGGTCGCGATCATTGGTATCACGATCTCATGGTGGCTGCTGATCCTGTGTGTGTTGCAGAACCGATGGATAGCGAACAATTGTTGTTCCTGCTCTACACCAGTGGTACGACAGGCAAGCCAAAGGGAATCATGCACACCACGGGTGGGTATCTCACTCATGTTTCATACACGCATAAGTATGTTTTTGATCTACACCAAGAGAAAGATATTTTTTGGTGCACAGCAGATGTCGGCTGGATTACTGGACACAGTTATATCGTTTATGGGCCACTTGCCAATGGTGCAACACAAGTGATGTATGAAGGTGTTCCTAATTTCCCGGCAAACGATCGAATGTGGCAAATCATAGAAAAATATAAAGTAACAATTTTTTATACAGCACCAACGGCGATTCGAACCTATATGAAGTGGGGAACAGAAGCGCCTGGCAAACATGACCTTTCGTCTTTGCGCCTGCTGGGCAGTGTTGGCGAACCAATTAATCCAGAAGCCTGGATGTGGTATCGCGAGCATATTGGCAGCAATAAATGTCCGATAGTTGACACATGGTGGCAAACCGAGACTGGCGGAATCATGATTAGTCCCTTGCCGGGTGCAACAACTCTAAAGCCAGGATCTGCAACATTTGCGTTGCCTGGAATCGGTGCAGAAGTTGTTGATGACGCAGGCGTCACCGTGTTGAAGGGTGGCGGATATCTAACACTCACGCATCCGTGGCCTGGAATGTTGCGCGGAATTTGGGGGGATGCGGAGCGCTATCAAGAAACCTATTGGAGTCGCTTTGCAGGTCGGTATTTTGCCGGTGACGGCGCCAAACTTGACGACGAAGGTTATTTGTGGCTGCTCGGGCGCGTCGATGATGTCATGAATGTTTCAGGTCATCGGATCAGCACCACCGAGGTGGAATCAGCGTTGGTCTCCCATCCAAGTGTTGCCGAGGCAGCAGTAGTGGGAGCAAACGATTCAACAACTGGTCAAGCGATAATTGCCTATGTCACTTTGGTGACCGGCAAAGAAGTTGATGAACAAGTTCTTCGCAATCATGTAGCCACAGAAATTGGTGCGATTGCAAAACCTAAAACCATCTACTTCACACCCGACTTGCCCAAGACGCGCAGCGGCAAGATAATGCGACGTTTGTTGCGTGACGTTGCCGAAGGTCGCAACTTGGGCGACACCACAACGCTTGCGGATGCCAATGTTGTTCTTGAATTACAAAAACGTATAGCCGACGCGCCAAGCGAGGATTAGTGCGACGATGCGTCCTCATCCTCACAGTTGTCGTGCTGAGCGCATGTGGAGCAGACGCAAGCAAGGGGAAACAATCCAAGACCACGATGACTGGAGTGGTCAGTCAGTCATGTGATGATTTGTCTGAGACTTCATTGAGTGGGGTTGCTGCTGTCACTGACGGGGGTCTTGTTCGCGTCTGGAGCACGGCAGGGTTCCATGAATTTTTTGATCTCCCTGCGGTTGGTGATGACCCGATGAATCCACCAACCCAAGGTGATGGATCATTTGTCGAGAGCGTTGCGGTTGTTGCTGGGACATGCATTGTGTTTGTAGGCATGTGTTGCGAACCAGCAATCGGACTCACGAAGTGGTTTAAGACTCCAGGCACTCAACCAATCAATCTCGTTGGCCATCTTCCATCTGTCAGCCCTGACGGGACAAGAATTGCACTTGTCGGCAATGAACAACTCATCGTCACGCCCGTTGAGTCCCCTGATAGCGAGGGAATAACAATAGATTTATCAGCGTCTGATTCATCTACCGTTGTGGACATAGTGTGGCTTGACGGTGATCGTCTGGCATTGCTTGTTGAGGACGACGAAGGGGCACGGTTGCGCATGGTGGTGGTGTCCAAAAAGATGTTGGGCCCGGGTGTGTCAATCAATCCAGAATCTGGTCGGTCAACCACTGAAGTATCTGGTATTTCATTGATCGGCGTGAGCGATGGTGGTTTACTTTTAGGGTCTGTCGTGGATGGGGTGAACGTCGTTGACCGTCGAAGTGCCGAGACTCTCGCATCGGTGGGTCAAGAGAAATATTCTTACGGATCTCAATGGATGCGTCGCACAAATGGACACACAGTGTTTATTTCAGCGGATGGTTTCTTGTCGATACTTAAGGATGGCGATGATGACCCCTCACCCATTGGTGTCAAATATACTTGGGCAGGATAACCACAAAAAAGTCAGTCGCGGAAGTTTTCGAACTGCACTGGAATACCAAGATCAGCAGACTTAATTAGGGCCATGGTTGTCTGGAGATCATCGCGTTTTTTTCCGCTGACGCGAACTTGATCACTCTGCGTCTGGCTACTTATTCCCTTGGGTCCTTTTTCTTTTATCAGTTTATTTATTTCACGTGCCTTGTCGCTTGAAATACCAACTGCAATGGTCACGACTTGGCGCACAGTGTCACCAGAGGCTTGTTCAAATTTCCCCCACTCGATACCTTTGAGCGACATTCCGCGTTTAACGAATTTCTCTTCAAGTAAGGTGCGAACAGCACGAGCTTTTTCTTCACTGATGGTTTTTATCGTGATTATCAAGTCATTTTGCTCGATTGACGAATCAGTTCCTTTGAAGTCGAAGCGCTGCCCCATCTCTCGTTGGGCCTGGTCGACAGCATTTCGTAGTTCTTGGCGATCAACTTCTGAAACAATGTCAAAGGATGGCATGAGGTAGAAGGCTATCCAAGACGGTATCGTTAGCGATTCCATAGGGGTCGGTGCCCGAGCGGCCAAAG